>Ga0214921_10000493_pt1 | contig 73484 bp, 73 predicted proteins | sample LL1505_MetaG_FD_177992 | JGI IMG/M metagenome (GOLD analysis project Ga0214921, IMG submission 177992) | Freshwater microbial communities from Lake Lanier, Atlanta, Georgia, United States - LL-1505 | ecosystem: Environmental > Aquatic > Freshwater > Lake | place: USA: Georgia | collected... | reverse complement strand
ATCCCAAAGGGAAATTAAGGCTAAAACTTTTCTTCCTCCCGCCTTACTCACCAGAATTAAATCCTGACGAATTGGTGTGGAATCAAGTAAAAAATCACGGAATTTCTCGAACCCTAATATCCTCAACCAAGCAACTAAAATCAAGTGTTGCGAGTAAATTACACCAGTTACAAAAGCTACCTGAGAAGGTAAAATCTTTCTTCCAGACCTCAACTACAAGCTACGCTGCGGCGTAGGGGGTGTCTGGTTATTAACCGCCCTGTCAATATTACGGAGATTTTGAGGGATTAAAGTTTATAATTGGTTATGCAAAAAATGGAGGATGTTCTGTCGCTTTAAAGTCACTAAATGCAGATGAATTTATTAAGATTCTTACTAAAAATTTTAAAATTAAACGTTTAGCGCCTGTAAAAGAGGGAATTCAAATTCAGGAGTTCTTCACTATTGAGAAAGAGTCTATTTATGCTGGAGGCATCTTTTCTGTTACTTATGGAAAGCCCGAAACAAGAATTGAGTCCTTATCAGTATCTTACTTGCCTTATAAAACACTTCTTAAAATAAAGAGTCAAAATTATTAATTTGGATAAATGGCTAACTACCGTCCTAGCCCCCAAAATCAACACCACTTCAGTAGAATAATGGGTCAGGTTCATTACATGACATGCAAAACAACCTTAGTGTCCCACCAGTGTCCCATTTTTGATTTTTAGACTTTGATAAAATTGGCTGGAGACTTATTAGAGATGGTGCACCCGACAGGAGTCGAACCTGTAACCTTCTGATCCGTAGTCAGATACTCTATCCAATTGAGCTACGGGTGCATATTTGTAGGTAATAACGCTTTCGCATTTTATTACTAATGCTTGTCGGGTTTTGCAAACCCGACTTTTTGTTTTTTAAAAATTAAAATTTTCTAATTTTTGTAATTTTAACAAACATAAGTCGGCATTACAAATGCCGACTAGCACTTGATTTTACTTTTTATTCTGAGTTTTTGACTAGCTCCTCTCCCAACCACCTAGTTATTTAAGGGGATTGTTCGATTAAGCAGCTTTAACTTTGCGCTCTTTTTCTTCTACTGGTTTTGCAGCAGCTTTTTCGCTGGTTTTATTCTTTTTAGCAATACCTAATTTTTCTCTGACTAAATTTTCTATTTCATCAGCAACTTTAGGGTTTTCTTTAAAGTAAGTTTTTACATTTTCTTTACCTTGTCCAACTTTGTTGCCTTTGTAAGCATACCAAGAGCCAGATTTTTCAAGAATGTCGTTTTTAGTGGCAAGGTCAATAACTTCGCCAATTCTAGAAACGCCTTCACCATAAATAATTTCAAAATCTGCGGTTTTGAAAGGTGGAGCAACTTTATTCTTTACAACTTTAACTCTGGTTTCATTTCCTAAAACTTCATCTTGATCTTTAATTGCAGTACCTCTGCGAATATCAAGTCTAACTGAAGCGTAGAATTTCAAAGAATTTCCACCAGAAGTTGTTTCTGGAGAGCCAAACATTACACCAATTTTCATTCTGATTTGATTGATGAAAATGATGGTAGAATTGCTTTTTGAAACTGTAGAAGTCAATTTTCTAAGAGCTTTACTCATCAAGCGAGCTTGAAGACCCATTTGATTGTCACCCATGCCGCCTTCAAGTTCAACTTGTGGAACCAAAGCTGCAACTGAGTCAACAACAACTAAATCAACTGCGCCAGAGCGAATTAAAGTGTCAGCAATTTCAAGAGCTGCTTCACCATTATCTGGCTGAGAAATGATCAATTCTTCTAAATTAATGCCAAGATTTTTGGCATAAGCTGGGTCAAAAGCGTGTTCTGCATCAATAAAAGCAGCAGATAATCCAGCTTTTTGTGCTTCAGCGATAGCGTGTAATGTAAGTGTTGTTTTTCCTGAAGATTCTGGTCCGTAGATTTCGATGATTCTACCACGAGGATATCCACCAACTCCAAGTGCAAGGTCTAAGGCTAAAGAGCCGCTAGGAATAACTTCGATATCAACAACTGGCTTTGAGCCAAATTTCATTGCTGAACCTTTACCGAATTGTTTGTCAATTTGTGAAAATGCTGCTTCTAAAGCTTTTTTGCGATCGTCCATGTGGTTTTCTCCTGTTTTTTTGTTGGTGTTTTTGGTTAGTGTTTATTTGTAATTAAAAGCGAACTATTTTAGCTGTGTGGACCCCGTCATGAGACGGGGTAACAAGCTAATTGAGCGATTTTATTTACAAAATCAGTTTACTTCTTTAGCAATTTTAACATAGTTTCGCCAAGAGCAGCTGGACTATCTGCAACTTCAACACCAGCTGATTTCATAGCTTCAATTTTATCTCCTGCACCACCCTTGCCGCCAGAAATAATGGCGCCAGCATGGCCCATTCTTCTGCCTTCAGGCGCAGTACGACCAGCGATGAAACCAACGCATGGTTTAGAACGACCTTTTTTAGCTTCTCTTTTTAAGAATTCTGCTGCTTCTTCTTCATCAGATCCGCCAATTTCGCCAATCATGATCATGGCTTGAGTTTCATTGTCAGATAAGAATAAATCAAGGCAGTCAATAAAATTGGTGCCGTTAACAGGGTCGCCGCCAATACCGATGCAAGTGGTTTGTCCAAGTCCTGCTTTAGTTGTTTGATGAACTGCTTCATAAGTTAAAGTTCCTGAACGAGAAACGATACCGATTGAGCCTTTTTTGTGAATGTGTCCCGGCATGATACCAATTTTGCACTCACCTGGAGTGATAACGCCTGGGCAGTTAGGGCCAATCAATCTTGATTTTGAGCCAGATAAAGCTTTTTTAACTTTAACCATGTCAAGAACTGGAATTCCTTCAGTGATACAGATGATAAGTTCAATTTCAGCATCAATTGCTTCAAGAATTGCGTCAGCAGCGAATGGAGGTGGAACATAAATAACCGAAGCGTTAGCGTCAGTTTTTTTGCGAGCATCAGAAACGGTGTCAAAAACTGGCAAATTTAAGTGAAGTGATCCACCTTTTCCTGGCGTAACCCCACCAACCATATTTGTGCCGTAAGCAACTGCTTGCTCAGAGTGGAAAGTGCCTTGAGCGCCTGTGAAGCCTTGGCAAATAACTTTGGTATTTTTATTTATTAGAACTGACATGTTAGATATAGTTTTTAATTAATTGGTATTATGAACCCCCAAGTTCTGCTACGCAAGAACCGATCCCCTAACAGGGGATTTTATTTAACAGCTGCAACAATTTTTCTAGCAGCATCAGATAAGTCGTCGGCAGAAATGATGTCCAAACCTGACTTAGCAAGAATTTCTTTGCCCAATTCAACATTAGTTCCTTCAAGTCTTACAACTAGAGGAATGTTTAATTTAACTTCTTTAGCTGCTTCAAGAATACCATTAGCGATGATGTCGCAACGCATAATTCCACCAAAAATATTAACTAAAATACCTTCAACATTTTTATCAGAAAGAATGATTTTGAAAGCCGCAGTAACTTTTTCACGAGTTGCGCCACCACCAACATCTAAGAAATTTGCTGGAGATGAGCCATAAAGTTGAATAATATCCATTGTCGCCATAGCAAGACCAGCACCATTGACCATGCAGCCAATTTTACCATCCATTTTAATGTAGTTTAGATCATATTTAGAGGCTTCAATTTCAAGAGGCTCTTCTTCATCTAAGTCGCGAAGTTCTTTGATTTCATCGTGACGGTGCAGCGCGTTGTCATCAAAATTATATTTAGCATCAAGAGCTACGATATCGCCTTCAACAGTTTCAACCAAAGGATTGATCTCAAGTTGAGAAGCGTCTGTTTCAACAAAAGCTTTATAAATAGCAAAAATTAATTTGATGAATTTTTTTAGAGTTTCGCCTTTTAAACCAAGACCGAAGCCAAGTTTTCTGGCGTGGAATTGTTGAATTCCAGCAGCGGCGTCAACTGCAACTGTGATAATTTTTTCTGGACTATGAGCAGCAACTTCTTCAATTTCCATGCCTCCTTCAGTTGAAGCCATAAAAACAATAGTTTTAGTTTTACGATCAACAACTGCTGAAAGGTAATATTCTTTTTTGATATTAGAACCAGCTTCAATATAAAGTCTTTTAACCAAACGACCTTCTGGGCCAGTTTGATGAGTAATTAAAGTCATGCCTAAAATTTCTGAAGCTTTTGCTTTTACTTCTTCAACTGATTTTACAACTTTTACACCACCGCCTTTACCGCGTCCACCAGCGTGAATTTGAGCTTTAACTACAAAAACTTTATTGCCAGCAGCTTCAAGAGCTTTAGCGGCTTCAACAGCTTCTGGAACCGAGAAAGCAACATGTCCTTCAGGGACGGCAACACCGAATTTTTTAAGCAGGGCTTTAGCCTGATATTCATGAATATTCATGTCTAAAATTTATTTGAAATTGAAATTGGTTTGAAAACGAGAGCGCCGCAATATAGGTTTTGTTTTTAACTTGGCAATAAAATTTTCTGGCTTGTTAGGGTAGCCACCATTTAACATCAGATAACTTTTTAAATGCGTGGACCCCGTCATGAGACGGGTTAACAAACTTGAAATAAAGGTAGACAAAGTTTAAATATGTACATAACCCTAGATTTGTAGCCCCTTCGCATGACGGGGTCCACGCATTTTAAATTTACTCGTATTTGCCTATTTATAATTTATGAAAAAATCAATTCTGATAACCAGACCAAAAACTCAAGCACAAGAAATTGCGCAATATCTGCAAAATAATAATTTTGAAGTTTTTGTAGAGCCAACTTTTGCGGTGCAGAATTTTTCTTTGTTGCAAGATGATCTTTTGCAAAGATTGTCTTATAAAAATATTTCTGCCATTATTGTAACCAGTGGCAATGCCGCAAATATGGCTTTAGAAGTTATTAAAAAATTAAATCTTGGTAAGGAAATTAAAATTTTTGCAGTTGGTAAAAAAACTGCTTTGACTTTTTCTGCTGCGGGTTATGAAAATATTATTTATGCCAAAGAAAATTCTGCCGAAGGTTTGAAAAAAATAATTTTACAAGATTCCGAAATTCTTGCTAAAAAAGAAGATGTTTTATTATATTTTTGCGGAGAATTCATATCTTTAGACTTTAAAGAAGAGCTTGCAAAACATAGCCTTAAATTAGAAAAAATCATTTCCTATAAAATTATAGAAAATGATAGTTTTTCAAGTGAATTTCTAAAAATAGCCAAAGAATCAAATTTTGATTTTGTTTTATTATATTCCAGAAATAGTGCGAAGCATTTTTTTGAGTTGTTAAAAAAACATAACCTGCTTGAATGTTTTAAAAGCTCACAAATATTATGTTTAAGTGAAAAAATTCTTTCCTTTGTGCGTAGTTCAGGATTTAACAATTCTATAACTTTTGATGAAAATATAATTCTAAAGAAATTTTATGAATGAAGAAAATGGCGGTTTGAATCAGGTAAATAAAACAAATTCAGAATTAAGAAATATCAAAAAGCAGTTTTTATTGATAAAGATTTTAAGTCTTATTGTGGTTGGAGTTTTTGTCTATTTTGGTTATAGATATTACCAAATAAGAGAGGCGGTAAAAAATTCAGCTAAAACAGAAGTTGGTAAATTTGATAATATTGAAAATGAAATTTTTGATTTATCTGAAGAATATAAAGCTCAAGGTGAAGATCAAGACCCATCAGGATTGGCAGCTCTTTCAACTAATGAAATGGAAGAAAGAGGTGCGGAATTTGTTTACCAATCTTTGTTAAAAAATCAGCTGCAAATTAATGATTTGAAGACTCAGGTTCAATCTGTTAAAGATGAATTTTCAAAATATAAAAATCGTGAAAAAATTACCAAAATTATTTTTTCTTACATAGACTTAAGGCAGAAAATTTTTGCTAACAATGAGGTTTCAATCAATGAAACTAATGATAAAAATGTCATTACTGGTTATGAAGATTCTTTGAGGAATTTTGAAATGTTAGTAGTTCTGGATAATGATAAATTACAAGAAAATGCAGTAAAATTAAGACCACTTTTGGAAAAATTTGTTAATCAAAAATCTTTGATAAAAGAGTTTGATGGTTTGATACCAAATTTAATTATTGCAAAAGGCAGCAATATCGATGGAAGCATTATTTCCAGAATTCGCAACAATATTGCTAAATTGATAATCATAAGAAGAATTGATGGGAAAAAACCTCAAGAAATTGATGCTACAATTGTTAAAATTGAGAAATTATTGCAAGAACAAAATTATCAGGAGGCTCTTAATAATTTGGTTGCGTTAGACCCTCTTTATCACAGCGTTATTGTGAATTTTTTGGATAAGTTAAATGTCGCTTTAGAAGTACAAAAAATTGACCAAGAAATTTTATCCTATCTCAAAACTCTAAGTTAATATGCTCAAAATACTGTGGCTAATATTAGTTGCTTTTCTCATCAGCGTTTCTGTGATATGGCTGCTTGATAATGATGGGCAGGTTTTAGTTACTTGGCTTGGTTACGAGGCAAGAACTACTATTTTAGCGGCAATTTTAATAACGGTTTTTTTTGCTGTTATTGTTTTTGCCATTTCTTATTTATTTGCCAGAATTTTGGCGATGAGATTTCCTAATTTTTTTAAATTATTTTTTAAAAAAACTTATTTAAGAAAATTAGAAAAGTTGGTGCAAAGAAACATGAAGGGTGCCAATATGATGGCGCAGTTATTGATGGCGATTGAGACTAGAGATGGTAAATCATCAAAAAAACTACAAAATAAATTATCAAAATTAATCAAAAATCCTCAATTAAATAATTTTTTAATGGGAAAAATTGCTTTTGATGACAAAGATTTTGCTAAGTCAGAAGAATTTTTTGCTAAGCTTGGCGAAGATAAATATGCTAAAATTTTAGTATTAAAATCAAAATTTAAATTTGCTTTAGAAAAGCAAGATGAAGTTACCGCCATTGCTTATGCCAAACAAATTTTATCGGTAAAAAGAGACAATATGGAAATTGCTCGCAGTCTTTTTTCTTTATATAAAAAACAAGGTTTGTGGCAAGAAGCCAAAGGTTTAATTTCTGAATATGGTTTAGAAAAATTTACTGATGAATTGCAAAAAAGAGATGTTGCTGTAATGAATACCGCTTTGGCTTCGGACTATTATCGCCAAAAGAATTTTTCGCAGTCAATTAAGCATGCAAAGTTAGCCTTAAAATCTGAAAATGACTTTCTTCCGGCAACTGAAATATTGCTTAGATCTTGGCTTAAAAGAGGATTTTCTATTAAAGTTGCTTGGATGATAAAAAAGTTATGGCGTGAAAATCCGCATTTAATTTTGGCGGAAATTTATGATTTAATTTATCGTAAATCTTCGGCAAAAAATAGAATTAAAGCCATGAAAAAATTGGCTGCAATAAATGATGAAACTTATTTAGGGAAATTGGCTGTAGGTTTAGTGGCTTTTAGAGCTAGTAATTATGAAGTGGCGAGAGAATTTTTAAAATCATCGCTTTTAAAAGAAAAAATACATCGTGCTTACAAATTGCTTTCTTATGTGGAAAAATTTTCTGGCAATAAAGAAAGATCAAAAAAATATAGTGAAAAAGCAGAAATGACCAGCCATAATGATCATTACTCTTGTAGCAATTGTAATCATTTAAGTTCGAAATGGAGCGCTAAATGTATGGATTGCAGCGCTCATGATAGTCTTGAGTGGAATTCTTAAAATTACCAATCTTCATATCTGTGCCCTAGATTTTTCTTGGGGTCACAGATATAATAAAAATAAAAATTTATGACAAAAAATCTTTCTCAAATTATTGAAAATGCTTTTGAAAAAAGAGCGGAAATTAATTTAAATACTAGCTTAAATATTCAGGGCGAAATTCGCGATGCAGTTAATGAAACTCTTGCTTTGCTTGATGCTGGAAAAATCAGAATTTGTGAGAAGAATAATGAAATTTGGCAAGTTAATCAATGGATAAAAAAAGCTATTTTATTGTCATTTAGATTGAATGATAATTTTTTAAGTAAACAGCAAGCTGTAAGTGGAAATGCGCTTAGTTATTTTGACAAAGTGCCATTGAAATTTGCTAATTGGACCGAAGAAGATTTTCGTAATGCTGGCTTTCGCGCCGTTGCTGGTGCGGTTGTGCGCTATTCTGCGTTTATTGCTAAAAATGTAGTTTTGCTACCATCATTTGTAAATCTTGGCGCTTATGTTGATGAAGGCTCAATGATTGATACTTGGGCAACGGTTGGTTCTTGTGCGCAAATTGGTAAGAATTGTCACATTTCTGGTGGTGCTGGAATTGGTGGAGTTTTAGAGCCATTGCAGGCAAATCCAGTGATTATTGAAGATGATTGCTTTATTGGTGCTAGAAGTGAAATTGCTGAAGGTGTAATTGTGGAAAAAGGTTCAGTGATTTCAATGGGTGTTTATATTGGCGCTTCGACAAAAATTATTGATCGTGAAACTGGTGAAATTTTTTATGGTCGCGTTCCTGCTTACTCTGTTGTGGTTCCGGGTAATGTTGCTTCAGCTAAAGGTGATAAGAATTTATCGCTTTATGCAGCAATTATTGTGAAAAGAGTTGATGAAAAAACTAGATCAAAAACTTCTATTAACGAGCTTTTGCGCGATTAATTAACAGCGTTAAGAAGTGATTTGCGAATAATGTCATTCCCGCGAAGGCGGGAATCCAGAAATGCAAAATAACGCAATGAATTCGCACCTTCGCGAGAATGACAAGGATGGGAATTGTGGCAAGAGGTTGGGGTGAAATGAAGAGGTAGGATAAACAAAAATATCAAAACTAAATCAAGATAAAATGTTTTTCGACGCTAAACTAATAACAACTCTGTTTTTTATCATCGTCAATTTTGTAGTTCTATTTTTTGTTAAAACCAATATTAACAAAGCTATAAGCTTAATTTTTTCTTATTTGATAACGGTGCTTTTTTTAGCCATGACTGTTTCTAGTTACGATAATTTAAGAGAAATTATTGTGCTTTCAGCCGCGTATTTATTGGTGGTTTTGTTTTTAGTTTTTAATTGCGATTCACTAATTTTAGAAGAAACAAAGAAATCTAAAATTAAAAAAATACAGCATGTGTTTTTTATTGTTCCAGCTTTTGTGTTTACTGTTTTAATAATTTTCTTCTCAACATTTTGGATAACAAAAAATATTTCAGAAATTTCTAGTTTTGTTGAAGAAAAGAAAATTGAGATAAAAAACAAAGAGTTATTTGGTTCTTTAAAAACTCCGTCAGATGAAATTATCATTGATGAGGCGAAGGGAATTGCGCCAAGACCAATTGCAGTTGCAAATATTCAGCCTTATAAAACTCAAGATGAATTTAATATGAGCGTTAGAAAACGAGCTCGTTTAAAAGATCAGCTGTCTGATAGTTTTTTATTAAAAAGATCTTCAGATTTAATCTTATTTATTATGGTTTTATCAGCGTTTCCACTGCTGACATTGAGAAAAAAAGAAATTTAAAATGAACATTTACAAAATAATACGACCTTTAATTTTTAAAATTGAGCCAGAAACTGCTCATGAGTTGGCAATTAAATTTCTTAAGTCAAATTTGTTTTATCCGCAAATTAGGGAATATAGCAACTTGCAACAAAAGCTGTGGAATATTGATTTTAAAAGCCCGGTAGGAATGGCTGCGGGTTTTGATAAAAACGCTGAAGTGGCGGAAGCTTTGTCAAAATTTGGTTTTGGATTTGTAGAATGTGGAACTGTTACTCCTTTTGCGCAAGTTGGAAATGAGAAGCCAAGAATTTTTCGTCTGGAAGAAGATAGAGCAATTATTAATCGTCTGGGTTTCAACAATCTTGGTGCTAATAACTTTGAACATAATTTAGCTAAATCTTTTGGTCAAATTACTTGTCCAGTTGGTGTAAATATTGGTAAAAATAAAGACACGGAAGAGGCGATAAATGATTATCTGGCGCTGCTTGACAGGTTCTATTTGCAAGCTTCTTACATTACGATTAATATTTCTTCACCAAATACTCATAATTTGCGCGATATTCAAAATGAAGATCAGCTTGATGCATTTTTAAGTAGAATAATGGAAGAAAAAATTGAGTTAAAAAGTCGTTACAGGAAAGATGTGGCGATATTGCTTAAAGTTGCGCCAGATCTGACTTTGCAAGAGCAAGAAAAAGTGGCAAAAACAGTATTAAAAAATCAAATTGATGGCGTGATTGTTAGCAATACTACAATTAATCGCGATGATAGTTTGAAAAATAGCGAAGCAAATGAGACTGGAGGATTAAGCGGTAAGCCATTATTTTCAAGATCAAACGAGGTTCTAAAAAATTTCTACAAATTTACGGAAGGTAAAATTCCTTTAATTGGAGTTGGTGGAGTTTCATCTGCTGCAGATGCGTATGAAAAAATAAAATGTGGTGCATCTTTGGTGCAAATTTATTCGGCCTTTATTTATGAGGGTTTTAGTTTGGTTGAAAAAATCAAAAAAGATTTGAATAAAGTGGTAAAACAAGATGGTTTTAAAAATATTTCTGAAGCGATTGGAATTTCATGCAAATAATAAACAGAATTGAAACTGAAAGACTTGTTTTGCGTAGGTGGAATCAAAATGATGCAGAGGTTTTTGCGGCAATAAATCAAGATGAAAAAGTTATTGAATTCTTGCGCGGCACAATGAGTTTGAAAGATTGTCAGGAGTTTATTGCTGAAACTAATCGTCGTATTGAAAAATTTGGTTTTGGCCTTTGGGCGGCAGAAGTTAAAGAAGCAAAAGAGCTAATTGGCTTTGTGGGTTTACATATTCCAGATTTTGAAAGCCACTTTACGCCTTGTGTTGAAATTGGCTGGAGACTTGCTTCTAAACATTGGGACAAAGGTTATGCTACGGAAGCGGCAAAAGAAGTGTTAAAAGTTGGTTTTGAAAATTTTGATCTGAAAGAAATTGTGGCAATTACTGCTTTGCAAAATTTTCGCTCAATGAAAGTGATGGAAAAAATTGGCATGAAAAGAGATTTAAGTGGAGATTTTAATCATCCAAAATTGCCTTTAGACCATAAATTGTCTAGGCATGCGCTTTACAAAATAACATAGAATATTTGTTTAAGATAAAATTCCAATTCTTTGCCATTCCTGCGAAGGCTGAATTCTTGCCTTCGCTGGAATGGCAAGAGGGGTAAGGCTTCATGCCACATTCATCCGAATAAGAGCTTTACTTTGAAAAGACCGTCAATAGAATGAGAACTCTAGAAGTTGCTGTTTAACTTATCTTTTGAAGTTTTTTTAATATTCTCCCCCACCAAGTTTTTTACAAATATACTTGTAAATCAGCTCTGTACCTTAATTTCTAAGCAGCGCTAAATTTTAGGGGAAAATCACAATTGAACATTGACCGCTAAAATCTTTGGTCATTAGAAGTCTTTAAATAGCTGCTGCTGGATGTTACTTACTTTTAAACTTAAAAAATATATATGCCTACAAACTTAGTCAAATTCAGAGACTTAGGTCTTTCTGATGTTATGCTTGAATCTCTTCGTAAAAAGGGTTTTGAAGAACCATCTCCAATTCAAGCCAAAGCCATTCCTTTCCTTTTAGAAAATAAAAAAGATTTAATCGGTAAAGCTCAAACTGGAACTGGTAAAACTGCCGCTTTCGGTATTCCGCTTATTGAAAAATTAATGCCAGGTTCTAAACATGTTCAAGCAATTATCCTTGCGCCAACACGCGAATTAGCAATTCAAGTTGCTGAAGAAATCGCTACTTTTGCTGAAGCGCAAAAAACTCGTATCGTTGCCATTTACGGTGGACAGCCAATTGATCGCCAAATCGCTAGATTACAAAGAGGCGTTGATATTGTTGTCGGCACTCCGGGAAGAGTTATGGATCACTTGAATCGTGGCACTTTAAATATTTCAAAAGTTTCTCACATCATTTTGGATGAAGCTGATGAAATGTTAAATATGGGTTTCATTGATGATATTGAAACTATTTTAGAAGCTGCTCCAAAAGAAAGAAGAACTGTGCTTTTCTCAGCAACAATGCCAAGTCATATTGAGCGTTTAGCTAAAAAATACATGAATGATTATGAGGTAATTTCAGTAATGTCTGGAACTACTAATCGCGACAATATTCAACAAATTTATTTTGAAGTTTCGCAATCAGATAAATTTGAAGCTTTATTCCGTATCATTGATGTTGAAGAAAGTTTTTATGGTTTAGTTTTTTGTCGTACCAAGCTTGATGCTGATGATATTGCTCAAAAATTAACCAATCGTGGTTGTCGCGCTGAAGCTTTACATGGCGATATTTCACAAGGTCAAAGAGAAAAAATTCTCCAAAAATTCAGAAGCAAAAAACTTACAGTTTTAGTGGCAACTGATGTGGCCGCTCGCGGTATCGATGTAGAGAATTTAACTCATGTAATTAACTACGCTTTGCCACAAGATCCTGAAAGCTATGTTCATAGAATTGGTAGAACTGGTAGAGCTGGTAAAAGCGGAACTGCGATTACTCTTATTACGCCTTCAGAATATCGTAAATTAGTTACGATTCAAAAAATGGCTAATACTACAATTACTAAACAAACAGTTCCTAATGTTAAAGATGTAGTTAACAGTAAAAAACAACGCATCAAAAACACTCTTGCTGACATTATTGCAACAGGCGGTTTTGCTGATTTGGAAGTGATTGCTGAAGAAATTCTTTTAAATACAGATGGTTCGGCTGAACTTACTGATCCTAAAGTTGTTTTAGCTGCTTTGTTAAAGCTTGCTTTCAAAGATGAGCTTAATGAAAGAAGCTACAACGAAATTAATGTTGTTGGTGGTGGAGCTTTCAAAAAAGATCGTTATTCTCCTCGTGAGGGTGGCCGTGATTTCGGTGGTCGCGATGGTGGTCGTGACGGAGGAAGAGGTCGTGATCGTGATTCTGGTGGTCGTGATTTTAATCGTCGTGACAGAGATCGTGATGATGATCGTGATGATTACAGGCCAGGTGGCAATAACAGACAAGGTTATGTTGACCGTAAAGGTACTGCTCGTTTATTCATTGCTAAAGGCAGAAATGACGGAATGGATCCAAGAAAATTGGTAGAATTTATCCAAAAAGAAAGTGGTGTTGAACAAAGAAAAGTTGATGATGTTAAAATTTTCGACTCTTTCTCATTCTTCGCTGCTCCATTTGAAGATGCTGAAAGAATTCTTAATTCTTTCCAAAAAAATTCCAGCAGTGGTAGATCTTTGGTTTCAAGAGCTAAAGATAAAAAACCAGGTGGTGGATTTAACGATTAATTTGTATTAATTAATATCGTTATCCTGAACTAGTTTCAGGATCTAAAAAGGGGATGAGTTTGAAAAAGCTCATCCTCTTTTTATTTACGCCAATAGTCTATAATTCAAATGAATTTTTTTTGGAGATCTTGAAGTTGTGGAGTTATAAGTTGATTTTACAAAGATCTAAGTAATATTTAAAATCTTATATTAAAAGATTTAACGAGAAAAAAACAAAGGCGCTTTTTGATAAGTTGATTAGGAATATGTTGATATCTTAATAGGAAAGACTTGACAGACATAATGGCTACTCAATACAATGCTTGTTAGCTAACAAGCATTGTATTGAGTAGCTTTGCTAAGCCCAGAATCCAACTGGATCGATATAACACTACAAAAATCAAAAAAGACATTAAAAAATGGAAAAAACAACATACCTACCGACTCATATAGCAAATTATTTTCTTTCAAAAGCCGAGCAAGATGGCGTTAAAGATATGACGCCAATGAAATTGATAAAATTAGTCTATTTCTCTTATGCGTGGTATCTTGCAATTTTTGAAAAGAAACTTTTTACGGAGACCGTAGAAGCTTGGCGCTATGGTCCGGTAGTTCCATCAATTTATCATGAATTTAAAAGATTTGGCAATTCACCAATTGAGCAATATGCTATAAATTTTGAATTAGAAAATGATGAAATGTCTTACCCAGTAATTAGCAGAGACGATAATGATACCTTGGGAGTTGTTGGGGCTGTATGGAAAGCATACAAAGATCGTGATGGATGGGATTTAAGTAAAATTACGCACGAAGAAAATACTCCTTGGACTTGTGCCTATGCTCAAGGAGAAAACTTCCAAATGGAGGATAATAAAATCGTAGAAAGAGCTAAAGAGGCAATTTTAAAACATCTTAAGTCCATTAACTAGATGACAGACAAAGATAATCTTAAAAAAATCTTAGAAAGACCAATGGCTGGGATGGGTTGGCATGTTGTTGGCTCAGAAGAATTAAGAAAAAGAGATGAAGATTTACGAAAAAAGAAATTAGAAAATGATATTACCGAAAATGAGCTTAATCTTAAAAAAGGGATTTGTGGCTGGGTTAAGTGGGTTGTTTCCATATACTTAAGCTTTATAGCGTTTGTTTTGCTTGTTTTGGTTTTTGGTGAAGGAAATTTAGAAAATAGCGTAATCATAGCCCTACTTACCACTACCACCATCAACATTCTTGGATTGCCATTGATGATAATAAAATCTCTTTTTCCATCGAAGAAAACTAAATAAAACATAATAGCGTGAATTTTTATAAGTGGCAGCATAAAAACTGCCACTTTTTTTGTAACTAAATTAAGATTTCTATGAAATTTTTAGGAAATGCTAAGGTCGCATTGAATATAGCTATAATTATTGTAGCCCTATCTATTAGCTACTTTCTTGTAGTAGCTGCAAATATTCAAAAGAGGGAAGCTAACAATAAAGATTTAGATAGAGCAAAATTTGAATCATGTTTATCCCTAGCATTTTCTGAGTATATGAATCAATGGAATTTTCAATGTGTTCAAAGTAAGAAACCTGAGAATTGTACTTCTTTATCTGGACTTGCTTCGGTAGGAATAACAAATCAATTAAGAGAAGATAAGTTAAATTGTGCCAAACTTTATAAATAAATTGTCAGTCCATTAAATCTTTATTTTGTTATTTTTTAAAAAGGGATGAGTTTAAAAAGCTCATCCTTTTTTTATTGGTGACTATTCTATAAGATCCTGAAACAAGTTCAGGATGACGAGTTGGGAGTTTATGATAGCAAAGTGAAAGAGAATGTGTGTAATCTGTTTCTAAAAATGCGGTAGAAAATGGTGAGCACGGTTGGAATCGAACCAACGACCACCTAATTAAAAGTCAGGTGCTCTACCGACTGAGCTACGTGCTCTTGCAAAGTTAAATCTAAATGTGAATTCAAACTTAAATGAGGAAGATATCGGTTAATCTTTGCCCGATCACGGGCAGAAGAGGGGCGCATTAAAGAGTAAAAATTGTAAAAAGCAACAATTTTGTGGAATTATCAGATAAGCTGATTTAATTAGCTGTATCAGCTTTTTTGGGCTTTTCAGATAAAACTTTTAAAAAAAATTTATTAGCAGTTTATAACAATTTGTCATTCCCGCGAAGGCGGGAATCCAGTTTTTAACATAAGTAAGTTCTGGATTCCCGCCTTCGCGGGAATGACAAGAGAGAAAGGGGAGCAAAGATAGCCAATTCAAAACAAATAATTAATGACTAAAAAATTTCTTACAATAATACCAGTTCGTCTTGCTTCAACTCGTCTTCCCAATAAACCTTTGGCTAATATCTTGGGCAAAAGCATGATTCAAAGGGTTTATGAGCAAGCTCTCAAGGCTGATTTGGGCAAGGTAATTATTGCTTGTGATGGCGAAGAAATTGCCGCAGAAGTAAAAAAATTTGGTGGTGAATTTGTGATTACTGATCCTAATTTGCCGTCAGGAACTGACCGTATTTACGCGGCATATCAAAAATTTCAAAACGAAGATTTTGATGCTATTATAAATTTACAAGGTGATTTGCCAAATATTGCTCCACATGTTATTAAAGCGGCGGCTGAGGCTTCTTTAGAAAAGGATTGCGATATTGCAACTGTTGCTTCAAAAATTATAAATGAGTCAGAAATTACTAATCCAAATGTTGTTAAAGTTGCTATATCTTTTGAACTTTCTAAACAACAAGCCGAGAAAAAAGCCGAGAAAAAAGATTTGGGTCGCGCGCTTTATTTTTCGCGTTGTCCAATTCCCTACTCAAAAGAAAATTCCAAAGAGAATTTCCAAGAGAATTTAGTTGATTATTTCCATCACATAGGAATTTATGCTTATAAGAAAACTGCTTTAGAGAAATTTATTAGCTTAAAACCTTCGGCGCTTGAAAAAAGAGAAAGCCTTGAACAGCTACGCGCTCTTGAGAATGATATGAAAATTTTTGTTAAAATTGTTGATGCTCACCCACTTTCTGTTGATACAAAAGAAGATTTGGAAGCTGTAATTAATATGATTTCTAAAGCTGAATAATGAAAGAATCAGAAAAGAAAATTATTGGTTGGAAAGAGTGGTTTAACCTTGAATGTCTTGGCTTGCCAGCAATTAAAGGTAAGATTGATACTGGCGCAAAAACTTCTGCAATACACGCTTTTAACATTGAAAATTTTAACATCAAAAATGTGGAATATGTTAGATTCAGTATTCATCCATTGCAAAAAAATAAAGAATTAGAGCAGGTTTGCATTGCTCGCGTGATTGATCGAAGAATGGTTTCAGATTCAAGTGGTAAGAAGGAAAAAAGATTTGTTATTGAGTCTGATTTATGCATTAGTGACACAAAAATTAAAATCGAAATAACTTTGGTAAATCGTGATTCTATGACTTTTAGAATGCTGCTTGGAAGAGACGCGGTTAAGCAATTTGATATGCTGGTTGATCCTTCAAAATCATTTTTGCAAGGCAGAATTAAAAAAAGCAAAGCTTTAAAGCTTTATCACAAAATAAAAGATTTAAAAGAATAAAAATAAATTTATGAAAATAATAATTTTAGCTTCAAATCCAAATTTATATTCCAATAAAAGAATTATAGAAGCGGCGCAAAATCGTGGACATGAAGCGGAGTTTATAGATATTGGCTCATGTTATGTAAAAGTTGCCTCACAAGGTTCGGCAATTTTTCATGATGAAGGAAAAGAGATAACAAATGTTGATTTTGTTGTGCCAAGAATCAAGCCAGCAATGACATTTTATGGCACCACCATGGTTAGGCAATTTGAAACTATGCAAATATCTTGTTTAAACGGCTCTGATCCAATTGTTAAATCTCGAGATAAATTTCATACTTTACAAATTTTAGCGCAACACGGCATGGGAATTCCAACCACCAGTTTTGCTAATTCTTCTTATGAAACAAAAGATTTAATAAAGTTAGTTGGCGGTGCGCCGCTAGTGGTTAAATTGCTTGAAGGAACCAAAGGCGTTGGGGTGGTTTTGGCAGAAAAATCTAAGTCAGCAGAAAGTGTGATTAACGCTTTTCGCAGTTTAAAAGCAGATATTTTAGTACAGCATTATATTGAAGAATCTCGCGGTCAAGATATCAGATGTTTTGTGGTTGGAGACCAAGTGGTGGCTTCAATGCAAAGACAGGCTGAAGAAGGAGAATTTCGCGCCAATATCCACTTGGGCGCAACTGGAAAAGTGGTAGAAATTACTAAACAAGAAAGAGAAATGGCAATTAAAGCCGCCAAGATTATTGGCTTAGAAGTTGCTGGTGTTGACATGGTAAGATCAAAAGAAGGTCCAAAAATTTTAGAAATAAATTCATCTCCGGGACTAGAGGGAATTGAAGCTGCAACAGGCGTTGATGTGGCGGGTAAGATGATTGAGTTTATGGAAAAAAATAGTTGATTTCCAAAGTGCGATAAAGATGTCATCCTGAGCGTAGCGAAGGATCTCATTAGAAAAACACTCTTACCTCAAGAGATCCTTCGCTACGCTCAGGATGACGGTTGTGTGAAAGAAAATGACAATTAAAACCAAAATAAAAAACCAAAAATGAAAAAAATAGACCCAAAAAAATTATTCTCCAGAGAATGGGAATTCATGCTTGGCGTTGCCAATATTAAGCAATTACCTGATCATCGTAATCCTGAAATTGCTTTTATCGGCGCGTCTAATGTTGGAAAATCTAGCATTATTAACGCACTGCTTGGTAGGAAAATAGCCATTGTTTCCAATACTCCGGGAAGAACGCGTCAGTTGAATTTTTTTTGCAGCGATAAAACTTTAACTGATAGCTTAGTGTTGGTGGATATGCCGGGATATGGCTATGCTAAAGCTGGAAAAAAAGATGTAGAAAGTTGGCAGAAAACCAGTTTTGAATATTTGGCAAGACGCTCTAATTTGAAGCGAGTTTTTTTGCTGCTTGATCCAGTTAAAGGTGTGAAAGAATCAGACAAAGATATTGCAAATATGTTCAATACTTTGGGCGTGAGCTTTCAAATTGTCTTAACAAAAGTTGATAAACTGAAAGAACATGAAATTAAAAAAACCGAAGATAGTTTGAACGAAATATCAAAAAAATGGCCAGCTCTTTATCCAGGAATCATTAGAACCAGTAGTGTGCATAAAATTGGAATTCATGATTTACAAAATGCTATTGTTGAAATTCTTAATTTCCTATGAAGATAATTCTGATAATTTTTTTAACTAGTGCAGTTGTAATTTTTGTGATGCTGTTGTTGAATTCCGCAACTTATAATGGCGCTTCTAAAATAGAAGATGACTCACTAAAAACTTCTCCAAATCACAATAATAAAAATGACCAAAAGTAAAAAATCTGCTAAAGAAAAAGTCGTAGAAAAAATTGTAAAAATTGACGATAAAAACATAGGGTCAAACCTTACTCCAAGACAAATAGTAGAAGAACTAAACCGCCATATTATTGGTCAAGATGATGCAAAAAAAGCTGTAGCAATTGCGCTTAGAAATCGTTATCGCAGAAAGTTAGTTGATAGCCCGCTTCGTGAAGAAATTGTGCCAAAAAATATTTTAATGGTGGGACCAACTGGCGTTGGTAAAACTGAAGTAGCGCGTCGTTTGGCTAAACTTGCCAATGCCCCATTCATAAAGGTTGAAGCTACTAAATTTACCGAAGTTGGTTATGTGGGAAGAGATGTTGAATCAATAATTCGCGATTTGGCAGAGGTGGCAATTAAGACTCTAAAAAGCGAAATGAAAAAAGAAGTTCAAGAAAAAGCTGAAAAAAATGCTAAGAAAAAAATTCTTAAAAGCTTAGTTGGTGAAACTGCTTCTGATGAAACTAAAGAAAAATTTTCAGCAATGCTTGAAAATGGTGAGTTGAATGACAAAGAAGTGGAAATTGAGATTGTAGATTCGGGTAATTCTTTCGCCAGTAGCTTTGATGTTCCGGGTGGTCATGTTGGTATGATTAATATTGGTGAAATGATTGGTAAGGCAATTGGTAGTTCAGAAAAAACTAAAAAAGCCAAAATGACTGTTGAAGATGCCATTAAAACCTTGGTTGACGAAGAATCAGAAAAAATGATTGATGAAGAAAAAATCATTAAAACAGCGATTAAATCTGTGGAAAATGATGGCATAGTTTTTATTGATGAGATTGATAAAATCTGTGCTAAAAATTCCATGAAAGGTGATGTAAGTCGCGAAGGTGTACAAAGAGATTTATTGCCTTTAGTTGAAGGAACAACCGTGAGCACAAAATATGGTTTAATTAAAAGTGATCATATTTTATTCATTGCATCGGGCGCTTTTCATGTGGCTAAACCAGCAGATTTATTGCCTGAATTGCAAGGTAGATTTCCAATTAGAGTGCAATTAAAACCTTTAACTGAAGCTGATTTGGTGCGCATTTTAAACGAGCCAGAAGCTAGTTTGATTAAGCAATATGTTGCTTTATTAGCGGTTGAGAAAGTGAAATTAAACTTCTCTGAGGAAGGTGTAAAAGAAATTGCTAAAATTGCTCATAAGGTGAATGCTGAAGTGGAAAATATAGGAGCCAGAAGGCTTCATACCATGTTAGAAAAAATTCTTGAAGATGTGAGTTTTTCAGCAAGCGAAATGAAAAATGGCGCGACTGTGAAAATTGACAAAGATTATGTTGCAGCCCATTTAGGCGATTTGATTTCAGGTAAAACTGATTTATCGAAATTTATTTTGTAGCCTCCTTTGACAATTGCTTTAGCAATTGCAACTCGCTCCTTTAAAAAATAAAAGGTTTGCGAGTAAAAAGGAGGTGGATGATTGCGCAGCAATCAGACGGAGGATTTATACTCAGTCCACCCGAATATATCTAACGCTGGTCGGGTTTTGTAAACCCGACCTTGTTGTTTGTTAAAATCTTAAACTTTCTAATTTTTATAATTTTAACAAACATAAGTCGGTATTACAAATGCCGACTAGCTCTGACTCTAACTAAAAATCTAACAAAAAATACTAAAACTAAAACCAACAAAACCATGATCCCTCGCTATTCTCGCCCAGAAATGACCAAAATTTGGTTAGAAGAAAATAAATATCAAATCTGGTTTGATATTGAAACTTATGCTTTAGAAGCTTTTGAAAAATTAGGTGTAGCGCCAAAAGGTGCGGCGGCTGAAATTCGTGAAAATTTTAAAAAATCTGGTGGCAAATTTAATGCCGCGCGTATTGATGAAATTGAAGCTGTAACCAAGCATGATGTAATCGCGTTTTTAACTCATTTAGCTGAATTGGTTGGAGAAAAATCTCGCTTCGTTCATCTTGGCATGACCAGTTCCGATGTGCTTGATACCTGTCTTTCTGTGCAACTTTCTCAAGCTTCTGACATTCTAATCGCTGATTTAGAAAGACTTTTAGCAGCAATTAAAAAAAGAGCTTTTGAACATAAAGATACAGTTTGTGTAGGTCGTTCACACGGTATTCACGCTGAACCTGTAACATTTGGTTTAAAATTAGCGCGTTTTTATGCTGAATTTGAAAGAAATTTAAACCGTTTAAAAGCAGCTAAAAAAGAAATCGCAATTTGTGCAATTTCTGGTGCAGTTGGTACATTTGCTAACATTGATCCAAGTGTACAAAAACATGTTGCTGAAAAAATGAATTTAGCTGAAGAATCTGTTTCAACGCAGGTAATTCCAAGAGATCGTCATGCATTTTTCTTTTCTGTTTTGGGAGTTGTCGCTTCATCAGTGGAAAATTTAGCTATTGAAATTCGTCATTTACAACGCACCGAAGTTTTAGAAGTTGAAGAGTTTTTTTCTAAAGGACAAAAAGGTTCATCAGCAATGCCTCACAAACGCAATCCTGTTCTAAGCGAGAATTTAACTGGCTTGGCAAGAATTGTTAGAAGCGCTGTGGTTCCAGCTTTAGAAAATGTTGCTTTATGGCATGAAAGAGATATTTCGCATTCTTCTGTTGAAAGAATGATTGCGCCAGACGCAACTGTAACTCTAAATTTTGCGCTTAACCGCCTTACTTCCATGATAGAAAATTTATTAATCTATCCTGAAAATATGCAGAAAAATTTGAATCGTTTAAAAGGTTTGGTTTTTTCTCAAAGAGTACTTTTGACTTTAATTGAAGAAGCAAAAATATCTCGTGAAGACGCTTATCGCATAGTTCAAACTAATGCCATGAAAGTTTGGAAAGAAGATATTGATTTTCTGGAATTACTAAAAACTGACGAGGAAATTCAAGGAAAAATTAGTGATAAAAAGTTAGAAGAAATTTTTGATCTTTCATATCATACCAAGAATGTTGATCATATTTTTAAGCAAGTTTTTAAATTATAATTTTTTGTAGCGTGATATTAAGGCTGTCATTCCCGCGTAGGCGGGAATCCAGTGTTTCTTAAAGCTCTACTGAATTCCCACCTACGCGGGAATGACAAACAAAAAGTTCCTCTAATTAAAGCACCTCATGAAATATTTCGATGTAATAATTATTGGCGCTGGCGCTGCAGGATTGATGTGCGCTGCGAATGCAGGACAAAAAGGTCGTAAAGTTTTACTCATTGATCATGCTGAATCAGTTGGTAAAAAAATTAGAATTTCTGGTGGTGGCAGATGTAATTTTACCAATCTTCATACAACACCAAAAAATTTTATTTCTAACAATCCACATTTCTGCGTTTCCGCTTTAAATCGCTTCACTCAACAAGATTTTATAAATTTAGTAAAAAAACATCAAATTTTCTTTCACGAAAAAACTTTAGGGCAGCTTTTTTGCGATATTTCTTCGAAGCAAATTATTAAAATGTTACTTAAAGAATGTGCAGATGGTGATGTTGAAATAAGGCTTGAAACAAAGGTGGGTGAGATTATGAAGATTAATGCAGATGAGAGCGTTTCGCAAGATGGACCCCTCAACAAGTGCGGGGTGACAAAGGATGGTATGACACCTCCCGATTGTCACCCCACAACCCTTCCTTTTCACCCTGCACCTGTTGCGGGGTCCATAAACTTGGAATCTAATTGCAACTTTCAACTAAAAATTGGCGATGAGTTTGTGCAATGCCAATCTTTAGTAATTGCAACTGGCGGATTATCAATTCCAAAAATGGGCGCAACTGGTTTTGGTTATGATATGGCAAGACAATTTGGCTTAAAAATCATTGAACCAAAACCTGCTTTGGTGCCTTTTACTCTTGATGAAAAAACTTTGTCAGAAACCAAAAATCTTTCTGGTGTTTCGGTAAATGGCATTGCTTCTTGTGGTAAAATAAATTTTCGTGAAGGAATTTTATTCACTCACTTCGGACTTAGTGGCCCAGCTATTCTACAGATTTCTTCTTATTGGAAAAAAGGTGACAAAATTACAATAAACTTAGCGCCAGAAATTAATGTTTTTGAAAAATTACAAGAAGAAAAAAAATCAAAACCCAAACAAGAATTACAAAATTTTCTAGGCACATTCTTACCAAAAAGTCTAGCCAATTATTTAGCGCAAAAATCCAATCATTCAGGAAATTTAGCTGATCTTTCTAATCAAAAAATCAAAGAAATTGCTGATTCAGTAAATGCTTGGAGCTTTATTCCAAAAGGTACCGAAGGTTTTGCTAAAGCCGAAGTAACAATTGGAGGAATTAACACCGATGAAATTTCGTCCAAAACTTTTGAAGTAAAATCAGTGCCAAATTTATTTTTTATCGGTGAAGTTTTAGATGTTACAGGATGGCTTGGAGGTTTTAATTTCCAATGGGCTTGGGCAAGTGGCAAAGCAGCAGGAGAGGTTGTGTAAATTATATATTTTCAACTATACCAGATAACCTATCTATTTGATATTTAGCCCCAATTATCTAATCATAATTTTTTGGAGAAAATTATGGTAAAAGCTTATAGCGAAGATTTAAGGATAAAAGCGTGGCAGTGTAATTCCTAATCCCAGAGCTAAAACCCAATCAGATGATTTTATGGGAAACTCTTGGGACACTTAGCCACAAATTTTGGCAAAAAACAAGATTACTCGCAACAAATAAAAGCTGTAAAGCCTTGACTTTATTGTTGCTATAATTTCTTATTGGTTGTCACTTACTGATAAAATAGGACTACGGATCATAAGGTTGTAGACTCTACTCCTGTCGTGTGCAACATTTTTTGTTAGAGTTTTATTTTCAAAAACCAATCGAGGGCAACTCAAATGAAAATTAAATTTGCGATCATATTTGCAATAATTTTATCTCTCCTTTCTTACTCGTCTTTTGCAAAAGAAAATAAAATAAGCACAACTTCTCCAAAAATTACAGCATCCATTCCAAAAGCTTCTGCAACAAGCGACATTCCAACAATTGAGCCTGAAAATTTAACAAAAGTTTTTGATCAGGCAGAAAAATATTACAAAGAAGGACAAGCTTGGAAAAAATTAAAATGCCAACCTAAAACTGGGTTCATTTGCACAAAATGGGAATGCGCCAAGAGGGACACTAAAACTTTCTTAATTTTAGACAAAAAGAATAAAACCATTTCACGCTGCGAAGAGGGAATTTGCGATAAATATTCAGCCGAATTTAATCACACAGGTGTTTTCTTCAGTATTCAAAGCGAAGGTCCGATTAGCACTTTGGTTAGAGTTTTGGGAGATAGTCGTTATAAAGAAGTTACTACAATTGGAATGGATGCTTACATTGCCAACGGTAATTGTGAATCAATTACCGATGACAAAAAATCTGACTAAGAAATACTAGAGCGTAACATCCAAGCTGCCTTTTCATGAGATTCAATTCTGCCAATAAACATATCAGCAGTTGCTTCATCACCAGCTTTTTGAGCAGCTTTAATTCCATCATGTAAAAGCTTTACAATTGTTTCATGACCAGAAACTAAGTCTGTTAACATATCATTAGCTTTTAAATTTTTATCACCGCTTTTAACTTTACTAAGTTTGGAAAAGTTTTCAAAACTACCTTCAACCTTTTCTCCCAAAGATCTGATTCTTTCTGCAAGCTCATCAATTGCGTCAGATAATTCCTGATATTGAGCACCAAACATTTCATGTACAGGTTTAAAATCTGCACCCGTAACATTCCAATGATAATTTTGAGTTTTAAGTGCAAGCCCATAAGAACTTGCCACAATAACCTCTAAAATTTTTACGACTTCTTTTTCCATAATTTGCCTTTTTAAGTTGATAATTGGTGAATTTAAATAGATTGGTTCAACAATCTCTTTAAAAACATTTACAAGCCTTCGATGACTAAAACTTGAGCTGCAGAACTCACCACAGCAGCAATCTTTGCCACCATTTGAACTTGAGATTTTGACAAGCTCTGCTTCACAAGCTGATTAGCATGAGCATCAATACACATTCCGCAACCATTAATAATTGAAGCTGCTAAAGAAAATATTTCAAAACTTACTTTATCAATTCCATGATCAAGAATACCGCGCATTCTTAATCCAGCTGGCATTTGAGAATATTCTTTATCTTCGCTAATATGTAAAAAGCGATAATAAAGATTATTCATAGCCATTAATGAAGCGGCAGTTTTAGCTGCCTTGATTTCATCTTCTGATAAAATATTTTGCACTTCATTTTTCAATATTTTGATCAAAATTTCTTGCTTTGTAACAAAAGCGGAAGTCAAAGCAGCTCCAAAGACTTGCTGATTTGTTAAAACTTGGTTTTCTAAGTTTATCAAAGTTTGTAAATTAATTTTTACATCTTTGGCATAATCTGGAATTGTTGATCTTAATTGTTCTAAATTTTGCATGAACTCTCCTTTATATTTTATTAACTCTTTAATTTTGTCATTCCCGCGAAGGCGGGAATCCAGATCGCACTTTACTGGATTCCCGCCTTCGCGGGAATGACAACTATGCTCAAGTTATAGATAGTTTATTTACGATACTTATCTAAACCTTAATTGTTTCTTCACCCTTCTTCCAATTACATGGACAAAGTTCGTCGGTTTGCAAAGCATCTAAAACTCTTAATACTTCACTTGGATTTCTGCCCACATTCAAATCAGTTACATAGGCAAATCTAATTAAACCTTCAGGATCAACGATAAAAGTCGCACGCTGCGCAACACCTTCATCCTTATCCAAAACTCCCAAAGCTTGCGACAAATCTCTTTTTAAATCGGCATACATTGGAAATGACAAATTCTTTAATTCTTCTTTTTGACTTCTCCAAGCCAAATGAACAAATTCAGAATCTGTGCTGGCGCCAATCAATTGTGCATCTCTATCTTGAAATTGCTCATTTAATTTACCAAATTCAGCAATTTCAGTTGGACAAACGAAGGTAAAATCTTTGGGCCAGAAAAAAACCACCAACCATTTTCCTTTGTAACTATCGTTGCTGATATCAACGAATGCATTGTGAATATCATTTGTTACAACCGCTTTTCCATTGAATTGCGGAAATTTATCTTTAATTCCTAACATTCTTTCTCCTTTGATTTATTAGGTAAAATTCTCAACTGGATTCCCGCCTTCGCGGGAATGACGAAGTAAGAGCGGGAATAACAGAAGAGACAGACTTTGTTCAATACCAAAATCTTGGTTGCGAAAATTAAGCAGCAGCTTTAATAAATAAAATATATTGTTTTTATCAATTTAATAAATTTTTCTTATCAATGAATTTGCGAGATTTAAAATATATTGTTGAAGTTGATGCAGAAAAACATTTTGCCAAAGCGGCGCAAAAATGCTTTGTTAGTCAACCAGCTTTGAGCATGCAAATTAAAAAGCTTGAAGATGAAATTGGTGTGCAAATTTTTGAACGAGGAAATAGTGATATTTTGACCACAGAAGTTGGTAAAAAAATTATTCAAAAAGCTCAAAAAATTTTATTTGAGGCATCTGAAATGAAAAAAATTGCTGAAAATTTTAAAGATCCTTTCGCGGGAGAGTTTAGAATTGGCGCATTTCCAACTTTGTCTCCTTATCTTTTTCCTAAAATTACTCAGAAAATTTCTAAGAAATTTCTCAAATTAAAATTACTTTTAATTGAAGAAAAAACTGATGAATTAATTAGAAAGCTAAAAAATGGCGAGCTTGACGCAGCTTTTATTGCAATGCCAATTCTTGGAAATGATTTTGAATCAGAAAAAATATTTGAAGAACCATTTTTATTGGCAGTTCCAAAAAATCACGAATTATCTAAAAAGAAAAAAATAACCAAAGCTGATTTACATGGAAAATCATTAATGCTTTTGGAAGAAGGTCATTGCCTTAGAAACCAAGCACTTGAAGCTTGCTCAACTTTAGGAGCTTTTGAAAAAGAAGATTTTAGAGCAACCAGTTTAGAAACTTTGCGTCAAATGGTAATTGCTGGCGTTGGAATAACTTTAATGCCAAAAATTGCCCTAAAAAAAGAAGATAAAATTTCTTACATTGAAATTATTAATGCACCCAAACGCACTATTGGACTTTATTGGCGCAAAGGTTATGTTAAAAAAGGCTTGATAAAAGAAATTATTAAAATTGTTAAAAATGAAATTAAATAGAGAAATTCTTGCAGTAGTTTTTTTGTTTTTTGCAAACTCCTGCGCTTTTAATTCTGTTGATTACAGAATAAAATATGCTGACGAATTGGCTGCGCAAAATTCTTTAAAAAAAGAAATTATAAAAACTCAGAATTTTTATTTATTAACTTATTCAAAAATATCTAACTCCAAGGCGACACTTAATGTTTACATTGAGGGAGACGGGTTTGCTTGGAAAAACAGATATACAATTTCTGAAAATCCCACGCCAAAAAATCCTGTGGCTTTAAAATTAGCGATTGTTGATCCAAATTCTAACATTCTTTATATTGCCAGACCTTGCCAATATTTGATTGACCCGATGTGCCAAGAAAAATTTTGGACTGGATCTAGATTTTCTAAAACCGTTATAGATTCTACAAATGAGGCGATTTCTCAATTTGCCAAAAAACACAAAATTAAAAAAATGAATTTATTTGGCTATTCTGGTGGCGGGGCGGTTGCGGTTTTGGTTGGGTCAATTCGCCACGATGTTTCTTTGATTGGAACTGTTGCTGGAAATTTGAATCATAAGGAATTGATGAAACTTCACGAAGTTACGCCGCTTGATGATTGTTTGGATGCGATTGATGTTATTGAGAAGGTTAAAAATATTCCGCAATTTCATTTGGCTGGAGCAAAAGATAGAAGCGTTCCGCCTGAGATTGTTATTTCTTTTGCAAAAAGAGTTAATGAAATTGGTGGAAATGCTAGGTTTAAGATTATTGATAAAGCGGATCATCAATATGAGGGGTGGGGCAAGAATTGGAAGGAAGCTTTAGAAAAGAATAAAGATTGATTAAACAGCAACCTCAATTCCAACCACCAAATCACCATCATCAATCTTATTTTCAAAGAAAAATTTTGAACCTGATTTTACCAAATCTTTATCAGAAATAATTTCTAAATTTGAACCAAGAGTTTGTTCTTTTATATATCCAGAAAATTTTTCAGCCACTTCTGAAATAACTTTATTTTGTGAAAAAATCTTAAGGTTAATGCGATCAGAAACATTTAAATCTGCTTCTTTACGATTCTGTTGAATGGCGCGCACAATGTCTCTGGCGATTCCTTCTTCTTCTAATTCTTTAGTCACTTCAATATCAAGCTGAATTAAATAATCATTGCTTGGAAGAGCGGCGATAACGAATTTTTTATCATCTTGATTTTTAGTCATCAGTTTAATTTCAAATTCATCATCAACCAAATTTATTCCAGCAATTGCAATTTCTTGATCGCTAATTTTTTGCCAATTTCCGTCTTTAATGCTTTGAGTAATTTCTTTCATTTTAGAGCTATATTTGGCGCCAATTTTTTTGAAATTTACCTGCAATTTCATTTCTGCAAGTTCGCTAATTTCTTCTTTAATTTCGATATTTTTAACATTCACTTCTTCAGCAATAATTTCTTTAAAATTAAGAATTCTCGCTACATTTTTTCCAATTACTGTCAATTGATTTAAAGGCAAGCGAACACGCAAATTTTTATTATCACGAATTGATAAAGCTGTGCTACAAATGCTTCTCACCAAATCCATATTGGAAACTAAATCTTTTTCGTCATTTAAAAAAGAAACATCAGGGAAATCTTGCAAATGGACGGAGATTTTACGATTTATCATTTTTTATATCTTACCAAAAATTCGAAGTTAGAAATATGCAAAATTAGCTTAGTATGCTATAGTTATAGAAAACTTCAATTTTCTATAAGTGACATTTTAATGTGTATAGAAAAAGCTACTTTTCTATACACATTTTCTTGATATGTATAAATTTTTTATAAAACTGGACTGCTAAAAAGCTTAAAAAGATTTATGTTGATATAGTAGCTCTCACGCCCCTTCTTTTCCTTTTTCATAAGCCCAATTGTAACCAACTCATTCAAATACTTGGTAGCTGTTAAACGATTTACCTTCATTTCTCTAACAACAAAATCAATCTTGGTATAGGGATGACCAAATACCACATTAATTAGGTCTTGACTGTAAATTTTAGGTAACTCGCTGCGCATCTTTTGTTTATGATTTTGCATCAGAGCTTTCATGCCTTGGATTAATTTTGTGGTTTGTTGAGAGGTTTGTTCAACACCTTTAAGCATAAATAAAACCCATTCTTCCCAAGCATCTTCATTACGAACTTTTTGCAAGAGTCTATAGTAGTCAGCTTTGTTTTTGTTAATATAGCGAGACAAATAAAGGATTGGACTGTTTAATAATTTTTGCTTAACAAGATATAAAACATTTATTATTCTTCCAGTTCTGCCATTTCCATCGTAGAAAGGATGAATACTTTCAAATTGATGGTGAATAATTGCCATTTTGATAAGCGGGTCTAGGTCAGAAATATTATCATCATTGATAAATTTTTCTAAATTGGACATTAAGGATTCAATTTCTGCATGATTCTGTGGAGGCATATAAACAATCTCACCAGTCCTATCATTTTTTAAAGCCGTGCCTGATAATTTTCTAAAACCAGCATCATTTCCTTCTAACCTTGCTTGAATGTTTAAGATAGATTTATTGATCAGAAGATCTGTTTCTTTGATCTCTTCAAAACCTTTTCTTAAAGCCTCTGCATAACTATAAACCTCTTTGGCGGCAAGGGTTGTAAAGCTACCTGTTGAAGCGTCACTTTTATATAACTCATCATGAGTTGTAATGATATTTTCAATTGCTGAACTGTCTTTTGCCTCTTGTAAAGACAAAGTATTAAGTAAAATATTCTGGTTAGGAATAATTGCAGCAACGCCTTTTGGCTCTGCTAAAGCTTGGTGTGCTTTAGTCAATTTTTTTAAGATTTCTTTGGTTTCAAGATCTTTTTTTAATGGAAGTTGTGGTATGATATAATTCATGTTGCCTTGCTTAAATTAGCTTCCCAATAACAAAAGCTTCTTCACCAGATTTTTCTAAAACATCTTTAACTTCATCAGCATCATTTTTATCAACCACTAAAACCATGCCAATTCCGCAGTTAAAAGTGCGATGCATTTCTTCATCAGCAACATTTCCCATCTTTTGTAACCAAGGGAAAATTTCTGGGGCAGTCCAAGACTTATAATCAATTTTTACTTCTACACCTTCACTTAAAACTCTTGGTAAATTTTCTATCAAACCGCCGCCAGTAATGTGTGCCAAAGCTTTTACTTTGCCAGTTTTAATAGCATTTAGGCAAGATTTTACATAAACTTTTGTTGGAGTTAACAAAACTTCACCAATTGTTTTATTGCCAAATTCAGCAATTTTATCTTCAAAATTAATGTTATTTTTTTGCAAAATAAATCTTGCCAAAGAATAACCATTTGAGTGAGCTCCGCTTGATTTTAAACCGATCAAAACATCGCCAGCTTTAGTTGCTTTTGGCAGAATTAAATCTCTTTCTACAGCGCCAACGGCGAATCCAGCCAAATCATAATCTCCCTCTTTATACATTCCCGGCATTTCTGCGGTTTCACCACCAATTAAAGCGCAGCCCGCTTGTTTGCAGCCTTCAGCTATTCCTTTAATAACATCGCTGGCAACATCTAATGACAATTTTGAACAAGCAAAATAATCAAGGAAGAAAAGTGGTTCAGCGCCTTGAGCCAAAAGGTCATTTACCGACATTGCAACTAAGTCAATTCCAATTGTATCATGCTTACCAAGATCAATTGCCACCTTCAATTTTGTACCAACGCCATCAGTTGAAGAAACTAAAATCGGATCTTTATAGCCACATTTTTTTAAATCAAAAAGCGCGCCAAAGCCCCCCAATTCTGAATCTGCACCTATTCTTTTGGTAGCTTTAGCAAATGGTTTAATACGATTAATTAGCTCATTTCCAGCATCAATATCAACACCAGCTTGTTTATAATTTAAAGACATTAATTTAGATAATTTAAATGGATTTTTTTTAACGCTGTTTTAAGCTTCCCAACTCTTCCTTAAGAGTTCTATTCGTCTTAGTTTAGCGCGGCAGCATATTATTTAGCCGTGAATCCAATGTCAATTTAAGATTATGTTAAAAAAAGAAAATCACCTAACAGTCAAATTACTTTTACAAAATCTCTTAATATTTCTTGTTGTTTTTACCTCTCTGGCGAATAAAGCTAATGCACAGCAAGTCAATAATTATATGGTTGAAGGTATTGCAGCTAAAGCTTCGGCGAGATCGTCTGGTGATGCCAAAATTTTAGCCACTGCCAGCGCCAGAAAAGATGCTTTTGTAATTCTACTTTCTCGCCTTGCGCTTAACCCTTCCCTTGTCAACAATATCAGCAACGACGATCTTTTTGACATGGTAAATTCAGAACAAATTACTGAGGAAAGAATTTCTGGAAGTAGCTATTCTGCTATTTTCAATATCGCCTTTTCTGAAAGCGCAGTGAAACGCATTTTAAGAGATAAAAATATTAACAAAACTGATGATGTAGTTGAGAATTACTTATTAGTTCCCGTTAAGATTTTGAAGCCAAAATCACTTGATGGCAATGGTCCCAATGAACTTTTATTATGGGAAGCCGAAAATAACTGGAAAATTGCCATAGAAAAAGAAATAAAAAACTCCTCTATCCCTAATTTTATTGTTCCAGAAAGCGATTTAAGTAATATCACATCTTTGAATAAAGACAATATTGAACAGGTAAGCTTTAATGATTTAGAGCCAATTCTTACTAAATATAAATCTTCAGAAGGTTTGGTGATGTTTTTTTATTATGATGATATTGAGAATAAAGTTATTATCTCAGTGCAAAATGTTAAAAAACTACAAAAGAAACTTTTTAAGCTTAATTTTGTTAATGTAGAGCGTCTTAACTATGAACAACTCACCAGCAAAGTTGCGCAAAAAACTATTGAATATTTGTTAACATTAAAAAGTGGTAATAAATCAAAATCTGAAACAAATTTTATTAAAATTGAAATTCCAATTTCAAAACTTGGTGATTGGATGATGATTAAAAATAAAATTGAAAATAGTAACCTGATAAATCAATTAAACATTGAATCGATCTCTAAAGATTATGTCAGAATTTCGGTAAATTATGAAGAAAACCAAACTGATATTATTGAGGCTTTTGCTCAGAAAAATATTTTCCTAGAGAAAAAAGCAGAAAATTTATTTAGCCTTTCTTTAACTAGAAATATAAAGCCTCGTAATTAAAACATAAATTCTTCAACGCCATGAAATTAAAAGAGAAATTAATATTTTCAGTAGTCGCGGTTTTGATTTTTATTTGGCTAATTTACCTTGCCAAAGCAATACTCACACCCTTTGTCTTTTCTTTGACTGTATCTTACTTTTTAAATCCCGTAGTTGATCGATTTACCAAAGAAAATCGAATGTCTCGCTTAAAAGCCACCACACTAATTCTGGGGCTATTTTTTGCTATTTTCATCAGCCTATCTCTCATTTTATTGCCAACAATTTACGCGCAATTGACTTCTTTAATTGAAACTTTACCAAGCTATTTCAAAATTTTTGCCACCAATTTTTATCCAAAAATTTCTGAATTAATTAATAAAGCTGGATTTGACATTGAAGCTAATTTTTCCAATCTTGCCCAACAGCAAGGCGTCGCTTCAAAAGTTTTTAACTTTTCAACAGATATTTTAAACAATGCTATCAGCTCTACAATTGTAATAATAAATGTTTTAGCCCTGCTTTTCGTCACGCCATTTTTAATTTTTTATCTCTTAAAAGATTGGGATATAATGATTGAGAAAGTTAATGGTTATCTGCCTCGCCAAAGTTCTTCATTGCTTAGAAAAATATTTAAAGAAATTGACACAACATTATCTGGCTATGTACGAGGTCAAATTAATGTCTGTCTTATTCTTGGTGCCATTTATTCAGTTTTGTTAAGCTGCACTGATCTTAATTTTGGATTTATAATTGGTTTTTTAACAGGGCTATTAGTCTTCATTCCTTATATTGGAATGTTGATTGGAATTATTACAGCTACTGTGGTTGGTTTGTTTCAATGGGGATTTGACATTTATCAAATATCAATAATTTCTTCAATTTTCTTATTTGGACAAGTGATTGAATCAAACTTCTTAACGCCAAAATTAATTGGCTCTAAAATTGGAATTCACCCAGTCTGGATGATTTTTGGACTATTCTTTTTTGGAAATTTATTAGGTTTTATTGGAGTTTTTATAGCAGTTCCTCTAACTGCAATTTGCGGCGTTATCATCAGACAATTAGCTCTGGAATATAGAAGGAGATTTAACAATGCCTCATGATATTGCTAGAGAGATAGAAAAATTAGCCGATGACCTTGGGATTGATAGAAAAAGATCAATTGGCGATGTTGCCAAAGAGTTAAAAGTTGAAACTCATATTATCAGGTTTTGGGAAGAGAAATTCCCCCAAATAAAACCTGAAATTGGCACTGGACAAAGAAGATATTATTACAACAAACAGTTAAAAATTCTTAAAAGAATTAAAAAGTTTTTATATGAAGATGGCTATACTATTGGCGGCTTACAGAAACTTTTAAAACAAAGAAAAACTGACAGCTACAAAGAAGAAGATCTTGATATAATTGTTAGCATGGCAGCTCAATCATCACACAATCTTGATGATTTTATTGATCCTGATTTGGAAATAAAAACTGATTTAAAGGAAAATAAGATTGATAGAAAAACTAAAATTGAAGTTGAAAAATTGCTGATGAGAGCGAAGCAGAATTTAGAGCAATTGAAGACTCTTTTGCATAAGTCGATTTTGTAAACGGACAAGATATTTGTCATCTTCGCCCCTCTTTTTATCCCCGCGAAGGCGGTGATACAGAGTCTTCAAGATTAACAATGGATCCCCGCCTTCGCGGGGATGACAAGGGGCGAGGATGACAACGGGGAGTTATACCATTTTAACCTGAAAACACCCATTTTCTTCTGCAAAATTATGGCATAAATTGCTTGGCAAGCAAAGCTGTATCGCCTGATACAGCTTATGCTTTTCGTCGCAATTTCTGTTCATAATTTTTTTGAAGAAAATGGGTGTTTTCAGATTAAAATGGCATTACAACAACTGTAACAAATCCACATCGCAAAGAACCAACAGATAGTAATAAAAAATCTTACCCGCCACCACCAACAATAAAAACTTTTTTATCTTCGTTCTAAAAAATCCCGCCAAAGTTGTGAATGGGTTTCCTACAGCTCCCAGCCAAGAAAACAACAAAACATAAACCAAAAATTTATGCCATTTTTGTTCCGCCATCATCATTTCTTTTGCTTTTCTTTGGAAAAAATCAGTTTTGTGAAGAAACAAAAAATATTTACCAATTTGCCAATTTGCTAAAGAGCCGCAAACGCTTCCCATCAAAGCTAAAGCGAAAACCAGATAAATATTATAATTGGGGAAAATCGTCATTAATCTTACCACCATTTCACTATGAGGAGTTAAAATTAATGCTGAAAAGAAACTGTCGAAGAAGAGAAATGAGTAAGACTCGATAATGCTCATAATTAATCTATTAGTTTAATGGTTCCAAAGCTTTCGCCAAAATTATACCACAAGAAATTGCTACATTTAATGATCTCATGTCATTTTGCATAGGAATAAAAACTCTCTCATCAGCTTTTGCAAAAACTTTCTCTGGCACTCCAGCGCTTTCTCTGCCGAACATTATAACATCGTTTTGGGAAAAATTAAATTTTCTATAATCATTGCTACCTTTGGTTGAAGCTAAAATCAGGCGCTGATTTTTTTGTTTAATTTCACTATCAAAAAAATCATCAAAAGAATTATGACGAAAAATTTTAGCTTTAAAAATATAATCAAGAGCGAATTTTCTAACTCTTTGCATATCAAAAGGAAAGCCACAAGGCTCAATAATATGAAGCTCTACATCAAAACAAACACAAGTGCGAATTATCGTTCCAACATTTCCAGCAATATCTGGTTGAAATAAAACTATTTTTGTCATTTTTGTATTAATTTTACTTTCTATTAAAATTTTTTAGCAAAATTCTTTATTATTAAATTCACGCTTAATAAAGTGAGAACTCATTTTTCATATTAAAATTTGCCAAAATAAACAAGCAATGACCGAAACCGTTAAAATTATATTTATTTGCCAAGATGCAAGAAAGGAATTTCAAGTTCCTGTTGGCACCACGGTTTTAGAAGCCGCTCACAATAACAATATTGATTTAGAGGGCGCTTGCGAAGGTTCTCTCGCTTGCTCAACTTGCCATGTTGTAGTTGATAAAAATTTTTACGATAAGTTAAAAACTCCAAGCGAAGATGAAGAAGACATGTTAGATTTAGCTTTTGGATTAACTCCAACTTCTAGATTAGGATGTCAAATCGTAATGAGTAAAGAATTAGACGGGCTAACATTGATAGTTCCTAGCGAAACTCGCAATGTTTCAATTAATAATTAAATAAATTCATAGTCATGAACAAAGCAATTGTAATAAAATCAATAGTTTTAATAGCGGTTTTAGCCTTAATTCACAGTGTTTTTTGGTTCTTTAAAGCAGGACAAATTGAAAAACATGTTAATAATTTTATCACTGAAAATTCTGCTTATGTTTCAGCTGGAGAAGTTGCTGTATCTGGCTTTCCTCTATCTCAGAAAGTTTCAATTCAAGATCTTAAATTTATAGTTCCAAATTCAGCTTTAAGCAGATATCAGGCTACAGTTAAAAAGCTTGAAGCTAAAGCAAGCATTTTTAGTAATAATTTTGAAATTTCACTAACTGACCAAGTTTCAGTACAAGATTTAGAAGGCAGTAATTTTGGTTATGTTGAATTTAACAAAACTCCTGAAATTAAATTATCTGTTGATGATGGCGCAATTTCAAATTTCACTTACACAGATTCTGGTTACAGAATTTTAGATTCAGAAAAAGTTGTAATTTATTTAGCTGCTTCTTCCAATATTACCTTTGAATCTTCTAAAGAAGACGGAGATAAAATTAAAAATAAAATCACAGCTGATATTAAAGATATTGAAGGATTTGATGTATTAAGTGTTTATAAAAATGCTGTAGAGAAAAAAGTTATTGATGGCATTAAAACAGGCGAAATTTCTATCGGAAATTCTACTACTGATCTTTCTAAAGAAGCTCTAGCTCCTGTTGATCCAAGCACTCCAGTAACTGATGCAACTGTTGCAACCGTAACTACAACTGTCACAGCAAATCAAGCTGCTGCTCCAGCTTCTGCAAATGAGACTCCAACTCAAGTTACCACTACAAATACAGTTGATAATAACGCACCTCAAGCTGCTAACCCAACTAATGCCGCTGACCCTAAATTAGCTGAAACTGCCGTACCAGCAGCTCCAGCAGAAGGCGCCGTACCTAGTGAAAACAGCCCTATTAAAAGCAATTTAGTTTTAGATATTGAATATGAACTAGTGCCGAGCTACACTGATCAACAAGCTTCAGCGCCAGTTGATCCGACACAAATTCAAGAAGCTCCAACTCATTATAGCAAAGCTATAAAAGTTAATAATTTTGTATTCTCTAACTCACTTTATAAAATAACAGTTAACGGAACAATTAACACATTCCAAGATGACTCTATGCCATCAGGAGCAATAACCACTAAAATAGAACAAGTAGATAATTTGATAAAATTTATTTCAGAGGGCTTAAATCAAATAATTACTCAAGAAAATCCAGCAGTTGAATTTCAAGCTTCTGAATTACCTGTTTCTGAAATTCCAATGGGCGGTACTTTAGATAATGCGACACAACAAACTGAAGATCCTTACAAACATTTCTTAAAAGAATTGATCACTAATTTATCTTCAGTTTCTAAGGAAGTGGCTCAAAAGAATCCTTTATCTGACGCTAATTCTGCAGTATTTGATCTTAGAAGAGAAAAGAACATTGAGATTTTGGTTAACGAAACTCCAATGCGTGAAATTTTAGGCAAGCTTTAATTAATGAAAATATCTGAGATTTTAGCGCAAGCAAAAAATCAGTTAGAAAAATTGGGCGTGAGTAATAGTAAATTAGATTCTCTAATTTTACTTACTCACGCCCTTTGTGTTTCTAAGGAGTATGTGATCTTTAATCCTGATTTGCAGCTAGACGAGAAACAGCAGAAAAGTTTTTTGGAGTTAGTTGAGCGCCGCGCTAAAAGAGAACCGATATCGCACATTCTTGGCAAAAGAGAATTTTATGGTCGCGATTTTATCGTTACTAAAGATGTTTTGGACCCAAGACCTGACTCAGAGAGTTTGATTGAATTAGTTCTAAAAAAATTTCCCCTTAAAGAAAATAAAAAAATCAAGATTTTAGAAATTGGCTGCGGTTCTGGATGTTTGGTTATTACTTTGCTGAAAGAGTTGAAAATGGCTGAGGCAATTGCTTTGGATATTAGTGAGGCGGCTTTGGAGGTTTTTGGCAGGAATGCTAGTTTGCATGAGGTTATGGATAGAATTAAGTTTTTACAATCAGATCTTTTTACCGAGCTTAAACATCATGAGATCCTTCGCTTCGCTCAGGATGACAATATTACTTGTCATCCTGAGCGAAGTAAAGGATCTCATGATTCTTCGCAAAAATTCGACTTAATAATCTCAAACCCACCATACATTGAATCTCAAACAATTGAAGAACTACAACCAGAAGTAAAAATTTACGAACCAAGATTAGCTTTAGATGGCGGTTTGGATGGGCTTGATTTTTATCGTAAAATTGCGCTTGAAGCAAAGTCATTTTTATGTCATAGTGGCAAAGTCGTCTTGGAAATTGGCTTTGGTCAAAAAGAAGAAATAGTAAAAATCTTTGCTCAAAATGGCTTTATTTTGGAAGAGTTAAAACAAGATTTAGCCGGAACTGTGCGCGCTTTGTGCTTTTCTTTAAATGACTAAAAACAAGAGACGGCAAAGCCCAATCTTATCATTTAAATTATCATATTTATGACAAAAGACACAAAATTGGATAAATTTTCCCCCCTAAGTGACGACAGAATTACAGAAATAGTTGAAAGATCTAAAGACAAACCAATCAAAGACTGGCTTATTCCAATTGCCGCCAAAACACAGGAAATTCTGGGCGAGGAAAAATATGAAATATTGGCCAAGCAAACCAGAGATGCTGACGGAAGCAGAAAAATAATCAGCAAAGAATTTCTTAATGAAAACTTAGATTTAGTTGGTGAATTTTTAAAAGATTGTCGATTGATTGGAACTTTAAATGAAGAAACCAAAGTATCGCGCGGCGCTTATGTTATTGGCGCAGAAGGCTTATCTTTAGTTAATCAATATCTAGCAACCAAACCAAATAATTCTACTGCTCACGAAGTTGCGGTGGTAAGAAATATTGATTTTTTCACAGGTGAAGATGATAGAGGTTCAAGCAAAACGGCTAATATCTTAATGGATAAAAAGGGCGTTCATGATGGTTGGGCAAAAATGCTTAGTGAAGACTTGTCACAGGCAAAAGATAAAGATTTTAATAAAACTTATTTGATTGAAACTTTTAGCTCAACTGGTGGCAACCATTTTGTTGCAGTTACAATTAGAAAAAATGCCGGTGAAGATGCGCCATTAGTTGATTTTTTTGATCCTTCTGCCGGATTAATTAGAGGCAATATTGAAACATTCCAAAATGCAATTGCCATAGGATTTGCTGCGCAAGTGATGGTTGATGCCACTCTTACTAAAGTTTTTGAAGAGCAAGAATTGCGATTTGATTCTGAAAAATATTTCAATAATTTTGAGCCTTTTCAAATGAGAGGAAGCGCCAATTGTAGTATTTTTTCTTACGAAAAAGCTTATGCAACAGCAAGTTTGAGCCGAGAAGAGCATGAGAAATTATTGAAAGATCATTACAAGTTTAGCAATCCTTTTGGTGGTAAAGGCGAAATTGAAATTGATCTTGCGGCGATTAGCGCAAGCGATAGTGGCAAGGTTGAAAATCCACGATTTGATTTACCTGCGCAATATATGGCGATGTCACAATTTAGAAGTAATGTTGAACAATATTATGATGATGAAAGGATGGAAGCCGCTAAGCACGGGCGCAAAAGCGGAGAGGAAGAAACTGTTAAACAAAGATATGATCGATATGCAAGAGATGAAAATGGCGAACCAATTCCAAATTCTTTAATTGATCAAAAAATGTTGCGACAAAAATATGGTCATTTATTTGAAATTGTTACTAGTCCACAATTTTTGGAGATGGCTAGCATGGAGCGCAGAATGGAAATTCCAGCAGTTCCAGCCTTCGCTGATTCGGCTTATTTTCCAGATTACACTGCCAGTGAAATGCCAGATAATGAACAAGTAAAAAATTTGGTTAAGGGGCGCAAAGCCAGTGAAGAAGAAAAGGGGCAAGGTGTAAAAGATATTAAGGGGCTTAACGATATTATGCCTTTTCCAATTAAAATTGTTTCAGCCGCCTACGATGAAGCAACTAATCAATGCGATGCCAGTCTTTATGTTAGTGATAGGTTGAAGCATAGAATTGAAGCTTGGGCAAGAGAAAATGATTTTGCTGTTGATGCACAAACTGAAAATTTTGATGAAAAAGGCTTTAAACTTAGTCATATAAGCCCTATTTTACGCAGCAGAGAAAAGGTTACTATTGTGGTTCCCGTTAATGAAGAATCATTAAAGAAAATTGCCGATACCAATAAAACAAGGTTTGAGTCAACAACGCCTTTGCCAAGGACTGAAGAAGCTTTAGTAAATCGAGTTCTGACTTCACAAATTGAACAAATTAAATAATGATCACAACCAAAACAATTCCGCAAATAAAATCAGAAATAAAAAGGCACGAGGGCAAAAAAATTGCCAAGAGAATTGCCTTCGTGCCAACAATGGGTGCTTTGCATGATGGGCATTTGGCTTTGGTGAAAAAGGCGCGGGAATTGGCGGATATTGTGGTGGTGAGTATTTTTGTGAATAAGGCGCAGTTTAATGATTTGAATGATTATAAAAATTATCCAAGACAGGATTTGGAAGATTTGCAGAAATTAGAAAAATGTGGCGTTGATTTGGTGTTTTTGCCCGACGAAAAAGAGATGTTGGGTGATGATTTTACTAAAGATTCTGGTTTAAAAATTACTCCTTCTAAATTAGCTAATTGCTTATGTGGAAGCGCGCGCCCAAGGCATTTTGATGGCGTGGCATTAATTGTTTCTAAATTACTTGATATTGTAAAACCTGATATTGCGGTTTTTGGACAGAAGGATTTTCAGCAATTGGCGATTGTTAAAGAATTGGTAAAAAATTTGAATTTGAATATTGAGATTTTTGCTCATGAAACTTTTAGAGAAAAAAGTGGTTTGGCAATGTCTTCAAGAAATCAAAGATTGTTGGAAGCCAATAAAATTAAGGCTGCGGAGATATTTAGAATTTTGCTGGAAATAAAAAATGAAGTTGTGAAAAATTCTGAAAGTGTTGAGGAAATTTTGGAAAAAAAATCTCAGGAGTTGTTGGAAATTGGGTTTGAGAAAATTGATTATTTAGAAATTCGCACAGAAGATGGGTTGGAGCTGGTGACTAAATTTGATACAAAAAAATCTAGCAGAATTTTTATTGCTGTATATTTGGGTGGAGTTAGATTGATTGATAATTTAGAATTGTAGTAATTTCTTTAGTTTCATAGACCAAGCGTACTAAGTGCGGGACGAAAACTGGAAGTAATAGCCTGATGCTGGTCGGGTTTTGCAAACCCGACCTTTCGTTTGTTAAAATTTTAGATTTTCTAACTTTTGTAATTTTAACAAACACAAGTCGGCATTGCAAATGCCGACTAGCACCAGTACTTGCTTGTTCCATGAATCCAACTTTAAACAATTAATAACTTATCTAACAATGACAACAGACTCAACCAATCTACCAATAATCGCCGCCAAACATCCATTTAAAGTTGATGTAGAAGCTGGTAAAAAATATTTCTGGTGTTCTTGTGGCGCATCGCAAAATCAACCTTTCTGCGACGGATCACACAAAGCTTACAAAAATGAAGATGGCACCAGCATCATGAAATCTGTAATGTATGAAGCTACTGAAAATGCTACCATTCGTTTCTGTGGCTGCAAACACAGCAAGAATGGCGTTTTATGCGACGGAGCTCACAATAATATTTAATGATGACACTATCTAAAGAAAAATTTCCTCAAGAATTAAAGACCGAAGTAAAGACTAAAACAAAAGCTAAAGTAAATCTTCATGGCCTTTTAGGTTTATGGCCATTTTTTAAGCCTTATTTGAAAGAAATTATTTTTGCACTTCTGGCTCTTTTGATTACTGCTTTTATGGTTTTGTTTTTTGGTAAAGCAATTAAACATTTAATTGATGACGGATTTTTACAAAAAGATGGCTCTTCTTTAAATTTAGTTTTACTAAGTTTTATAGGCGCAACTTTATTAATGGCGGTTGCAGGATATTATCGCTCCAGCCTAATAAATGCAGTTTCTGAAAAAGCCATTACTGATTTACGCAAAAAAGCTTATTCTCACATTATTAAAATTTCTGCAGAATTTTTTGAGGTTTTTAAAGCTGGCGATGTAATTGCCAGACTTACCACCGACTCATCCCTGCTTTACAACATCATCAGCAACAGCATTTCATTTTTACTAAGAAATTTAATACTTTTTATTGGCGGAATTTGTTTTCTGTTTTTCACCAGCGTTAAATTAAGCATCATTTCTTTAGCTTTAATTCCTTTAGCAATTGCACCAATTATTGTAATGGGGCGCAAAGTTAAAGGATTGTCTAACGAAGCGCAGGAAGCCACTGCTTCAGTTGGCTCACATATTGAAGAAACCATTAATGGCATTAAGACCATTCAATCTTATTTATGCGAAGAAAAAGAGGTTAAAAATTTTTCTAATCTTGTTGATGGCTCGCTTGCAGTTTCTTTGAAGAAAATTAAAGTTCGCGCCATGTTAGTTGCCTTGGTAATTGCCTCTGCTTTTACTGGAATTGCGGTTGTGTTGTGGATTGGCGGACATGAAGTTTTATCTGGAGAGCTAACTTCAGGAAGCCTTTCTTCTTTTATATTTTATTCCGTTATTACCTCAACTTCTTTAGTGGCTTTAAGCCAAATTTCTGGGCAATTACAAAGCGCATCTTCCGCCGCAGAAAGAATTTTTAATCTTTTACGAGTTGAATCTCCCGTAAAAGAAGCAGAAGTTTTGCAAGAATTTTTACAGCAAAAAAATGTTGAGATCTCTTTTGATAAAGTAAATTTTTCTTATCCAAGCCGCCAACAATCCTTGGTTTTAAATAGTTTTAATTTACATGTTAAGGCAGGTGAAAAAATCGCTCTTGTTGGTCCAAGTGGAACTGGTAAAAGCACGGTATTGCAGCTTTTATTGCGTTTTTACGATGTAAGTTCTGGAGCTATTTTATTAAATGGAATTAACATAAAATCAATTTCATTCTCTGATTTACGCCAAAATTTTTCTTATATTTCACAAGATTGCTTTATTTTTTCAGGCACGGTTTTTGACAATATTGCTTATGTCGACAAAAACATCACAGAAGCTCAAGTACAGCAAATTATTGATGAAAATCCCGCCTTACATTTCATCAATCATTTGCCACAAAAATTACATAGTTTTGTTGGTGAAAAAGGTATTAAATTATCTGGTGGTGAGAGACAAAGAATTGCCATTGCACGCGCTATTGTGAAGAATTCGCCAATTTTGCTTTTAGATGAAGCAACTTCTGCTTTAGATAATTACAATGCTTACATTATTGAGCAGGCAATTGCTGTTTTGGCAAAAGATAAAACTGTTATTACAGTGGCGCATAAACTTTCTGCAATTAGCAACTGCGATAGAATAATTTTTATTAAAGATGGTGAGGTTGCAGAAGTTGGTAAACATCACGATTTAATGGAGATGAAGGGGCTTTATGCTAAAATGTATGAGGCTGAAGCGGCGGAGGTTGTTTAGGCAAAGTTAAATCACCCGTCTGACTGCTTCACAGTCATCCACCCTCTTTTTCAAAGAGGGCTAAAAGCGCGCAAGCCCTCTTTGAAAAAGAGGGTGGATCAAATGCGTCAGCATTTGAGACGGGTAATTTAACTATTTCAAACAAATTAATTAGATCAAAATTTGACATCTAAATTTTTTTCCCCTACAAAGTCGCGCTCTTTTAAAAAGTGGTTATAATTTTTAAAAGAAATTAAATAAAATATTCTTGAAATTAAGAGAATTTTATTATCATGGAGAAGTGGCCGAGTGGGTTTTTGCGTTAAGAAAATGTGCTAAACGCACATTTTGGCAAAAACGAGCATCGGCGCGTAGCGTCCGATCTCGGGCGATTACAACTTCTGTTTGTTTTTAGTATGGAGAAGTGGCCGAGTGGTCAATGGCAACAGACTGTAAATCTGTCCGCGCAAGCGTTCGCAGGTTCAAATCCTGCCTTCTCCACCATCCGCGGGTGTAGCTCAACGGTAGAGTTCCAGCCTTCCAAGCTGGCCGTGAGGGTTCGATTCCCTTCACCCGCTCCATTTTTTTAGATCAGGCTCAACAAAATCACCACCAGCCAATTATGAAAAACTTAGCCTTAAAACAAATTAATAAGAATATCCCTTCAACCAATCAATACATCAAAGCTGCTTTGGGATTATCAAGCAAATCTGCTGGTAAAAAAACATCAATAAAAAATACAAAAATAGCAAAGAAAATTCCTACCAAAAACAAATAATGAATGACAAGGAATTAACAAGATTAATAATTCTTGGAGCTGGGGCTTCGGTTGATTGTGGACTTTATCCAACAGGGGCTCAATTTATTAAGATTGTGAGAAAAATTCTGGAGTTTCCAAATATTTTGGATAAATCGAAAATATCATCAGAATTATTGAAAAGATTGGTTGAGGCAAGCCCACCTAGTATTGATGCATATATTTCTAGCCTAAGTAACAGCAAAGATAAAGTAATTTTGAAGGCTTTAATACTCTCAATATTGAGAGTTTGCACAGATTACAGCGAAACATACTCTGACAAGTTTACAGATTCATGGTACTTTTCAATTTGGCAGCTATTTGAAAGTGAATTGCGCAACTGCAGGTCTGATGCAGATAAAATAGACAAACTTAATCAGATTAAATCATTTAAAATTATAACTTTTAACTACGACCTATCATTAGAGTTGTTTCTGTGGAAAAGAATCGATGTAAATTTTGCATCTGACTTAGAAAAGCACAAGGCAATGAAAATAATTTCTGACCAAATATTTCATGTTTACGGCAGTCTTGGAGATCTATTGGAATTAAGGGGCAATTACAGTAATGCTGGTCATCTAGAATTTAATAAACTAAATAGTTTTATAGGCTGCAGTTGGAGTGATATTTTAAATTTTAGTGCAAACGATAGTGCCATACAGAGTATTTTAAATCCTAGTCCAAAATATGGCGGCTTAATAAGCGCAATAATTCAACTTTTTGATAAAATTTTAAAGAAGATTGACGAAGAAAATATTACCAAACTTTCCGATGTGGTTACGAATTTGGTAGATGGTATTAAGGTTATTGAAACAGAAAGAAATAATAAAGATGCAGATCTTGATAAAATTACTAAATCGCAAGATGGGTGGGATATTATTTATATTCTTGGATATGGGTTTGATCATTTTAATAATGAGTTGTTGAAACTAAATAATATTAAATGGAAAAAAGGCTGTTTTGTTACGAATTATGCGGAAAACAAGAGTAATATAAATCAGAAGTTGGAGAGACTAATTTTGGATGAACTGCTTTCTAGAAGATCTTTTAAAAATGATACTTTTAATATTCCTTTAATTTCTTACGAAGCTGTTTCTAAAGCTCTAAAAAATGACTTCTCTCTTTTAGAAAATCCAAAAAGTCCATTGATCATTACAACCAACCTAACCCCTTGGTTAGCTATGAGAAATAAATAATTAACACAAGGCGCAAGATCTCATGGACCCCGCAACAAGTGCGGGGTGACAACGGGAAGCGAAACTCCTAATTTTGTCACCCCGCACTTGTTGCGGGGTCCATGATACTAATACAGTGCAATTTTCTTTAAACAAAATTTAAAACCTTAACCAAAAACAAGTGTCCCAAAAATTCAAAATCCATTCCAAATTCAAACCTGCAGGCGACCAGCCTGCTGCCATTGCCAGCTTGCTTAAAGGTATAAAAAACAAAGAACGAGATCAAGTTTTGCTTGGAGTTACTGGCTCGGGGAAAACTTTTACCATGGCGAATATTATTGAAGTCACGCAGCGCCCAACAATAATTATGGCGCATAATAAGACTTTGGCGGCGCAGCTTTATGGGGAGATGAAGGAATTTTTTCCTGAAAATGAAGTTGGGTATTTCGTGTCTTTTTACGATTATTACCAGCCTGAAGCTTACATTGCCAAAACTGACACTTTTATTGAAAAAGATTCTGCCATTAATGAACAAATTGATCGCCTGCGACATGTGGCAACCCGCGCTTTGTTTGAGCGCAGAGACACTATTGTAATTACCTCAGTTTCTTGTATTTACGGTATTGGTTCGCCAGAATTTTATTCTTCAATGGTGTTGCGCCTGAAAGTTGGTGATGTGATGAATCGCCAGAAACTCTTGCTGCGCTTGGTTGATTTGCAGTACAAAAGAAATGATGTGGTTTTAAGTCGTAACGACTTTCGGGTGCGTGGCGACTGCGTTGATATTTTCCCTTCGCACTTTGATGACCGCGCTTGGCGCATTTCAATGTTTGGCGATGACATTGAAGAAATTACTGAATTTGACCCACTGACTGGCGAAACTTTTTGTAAGCTAAAAGAAATTGCACTTTACCCAAGTTCGCACTATGTAACGCCGCAAAACACCATGAAAAACGCCATCATGCAAATTAAAAAAGATTTGGCAGTTCGCTTGGAAGAATTGGACAAAGATGGCAGAATTCTTGAATCACAAAGGTTGCAACAGCGCACCACTTACGACATGGAAATGTTGCTTGAAACAGGAACTTGCCGCGGCATTGAAAATTATTCACGCTATTTAACTGGTCGCCCTGCTGGCGCGCCACCTCCAACTCTTTTTGAATATTTGCCAAAAGATGCTTTGCTTTTTGTTGATGAAAGCCATGTTTCCGTGCCGCAAGTTGATGGCATGTACAAAGGCGATTTTGCACGCAAATCAGTTTTGTCATTACACGGGTTTCGCTTACCAAGCGCACTTGATAATCGCCCTTTGAAATTTGCTGAATGGGAGCAATTTCGCCCCCAAACAATTTTTGTTTCTGCCACTCCTGGTAAATATGAAATGGCAAAAACTGATGGAAAATTTATTGAACAAATTATTCGCCCAACTGGTTTGCTTGATCCAATTTGTGAAATCAGGCCAGCCAAAACTCAAATTGATGATTTGATTGGCGAAATTAAACAAACTATTGAGCGCGGTTTTAGAACTTTAGCCACCACTTTAACCAAAAAAATGGCGGAAGATTTAACTGATTATTTAACTGATTGCGGAATTAAAGTTGCTTACATGCACTCTGATGTTGACACGCTTGATCGTATTGAAATTATCCAAGATTTACGCTTAGGGAAGTATGATTGTTTGATTGGCGTGAATTTGCTTCGCGAAGGTTTAGACATTCCTGAATGTGCTTTAATGGCAATTTTAGACGCTGATAAAGAAGGCTTTTTAAGAAATGAAACTTCTTTAATTCAAACCATTGGCCGCGCCGCCAGAAACTCTGAAAGCAAAGTTATTCTTTACGCTGACAAAGAAACTAAATCTATTGTTAAGGCTTTGAGCGAAACTAACCGCAGAAGGGCAATTCAAATTGCTTACAATGAAAAACACGGAATAACTCCAACCACAACTAATAAGTCTTTTAGCTCGGCTTTGTCTAATCTTTACAATAAGAAAAAAGGTGAAGAAGAGGAAATAAGTGATGTGAAAAAAGAATATGCCAGATTTGTAAGCTTGGCAAGAGTGGGTGATTTTGCTTTGCTTGATCGCAAAATTTCTGCTTTGAAAAAAGAGATGTTGGAAAAGGCAATTGAACTTGATTTTGAAGGAGCTGTTAAGTTTAGGGATGAATTGAAGAGATTGGAAAATTTGCGTTTGATGCAATAAGTGGTCACTTTTTTCTCAAGGCAGGAATGGACTGCGATTCTTTTCCTGCCTTGAGGATATGCTACCGCTCTGGACTACTTCTGCTACTCTTACTCTATTTTGTCATTCCCGCGAAGGCGGGAATCCAGTTTTTGGTAGAGTGAGTGCTGGATTCCCGCCTTCGCGGGAATGACAAAATAGAAGGGATAACAAATATTAAAAGATTAAGTGCAATTTTAAAACTCAATAGGCTTTAAAGCCTTTATTTAACCACATCACCAAAAAAGATGAATTTTAGCCCTAGGGCTAAAATTCAAAATAACAGCTAAAAAACAACTACATCCCCACCAAACTTTTAGCAAAACTCTTAGCATCAAATTCTTGCAAATCTTCAATTCTTTCACCAATTCCAATGGCGTAAATTGGCTTTTGGTAAGCGTTAGCCAAAGCAACTACAATTCCGCCTTTGGCAGAACCGTCAAGCTTGGTAATTACAAGCCCCGTGATTCCCACAATTTGATTAAAAACTTCTAATTGATTTCTGGCGTTTTGACCAGTTGTTGCATCAAGAACCAAAATATTTTCATGCGGTGCTTCGGGGTCAGTTTTTTTCAAAATTGAACTAATTTTTTTCAACTCATCCATTAAATTTTGTTTATTTTGCAGCCTTCCCGCTGTATCAACCAATAAAAAATCAGAACCATTTTCTTTAGCAAATTCAAAAGCGCGGTAAGCAACCGCTGCTGGGTCTTCGCCATCTTTGATTGCGCTAATAATTTCTGTATCAGCTCTTTTTGCCCAAACTTCTAATTGTTGTGAAGCTGCTGCTCTAAAGGTGTCGCAGGCTGCAATGATAACTTTTTTACCTTGATTTTTTAAATTAAAAGCAACTTTACCAATTGTGGTAGTTTTGCCAGCGCCGTTCACGCCGTTAAAAATTATTACTCTTAATTTGTTGTCATTATTAATTTCTAAAGACTTTTGACATGGCAATAAAATTTTCTCCAACTCTTCACTGAAAAAAGCTTTCACTTCATTTAAAGTAATATTTTTGTGAAATTTTTTATCTTTAAAACTTTTGATAAGCTTCATCGATAACTCAGCACCAACATCGCTGACAATTAAGCTCTCCTCTAAATCTTCCAACATTTCATCACCAAGTTTTTTGTGAGTAAATATTTGCGCTAAAGTGGAAGAGATTTTTGAAGAGTTTTTAAGTTCGTCTTTAATTTCTGATTTGGAAAAAAGTTTTAGTAATGACATTGATTTTTTTGAATGTTTGAAGACTGTTTGTCTTAATTATAAAATACCATCTTTAAAAAGTAATAGCCTACATCTTCCTCTATTGCAATTCCCACGAAGGCGGGAATCCAGAACCTCTAAATAAGACCGTATGGATTATCGCCTTTGCGTGAATGACTGGAGCGCAGATCACTTCCTCAAATAATTCTCTGGATTCACCGCATCTCTGCCCTTTCTCAAACCAAAATAAAGCTGAGGCGAGCTAACATTTCCAGTTGAGCCCACTTCTGCAATTGTATCTAACTTATTAACTTTTTGACCTCTTTTAACCGCAGTTTTGGATAAATGCGCATAAGCGGTAATCCAACCGCCAGAATGTTTGATGATCAAAAGATTGCCGTAACCCTTTAACTCATTGCCCACATAAGCCACAACCCCATCTTCTGAAGCCTTTACCTTTGTGCCAGCGGGAGCGCTAATATTAATTCCATCGTTGTAAAGCCCGCCACTCTTTGGCCCAAACTTAGAAACAACCTTACCATTAACTGGCTTCGAAAAATGATTAAATTTATCTAAAGTTTTTTCAACAAAGCTTGGGGCTTCTTCTTTTTTAGATTCCGTTTTAGACTCTATTTTTTTTGGATCTAAATTTTTAAATTCTGTTTTTTTAACTTCTTTAACATCAAGATTTTTGGCAATAACTTGATCAGAACCAGCCTTAGCAGGGTTATTTGAAATTCTAATCTTCTGACCCATCTTTAACTGATAAGGAGCTTTCAAGTCATTAAGAGCCACAATATTATCAACATTCATTTGATAGCGTCTGGCAATACTTAAAATTGTTTCACCCGATTTCACTTCGTGATAAGAGGGCGCTGGCAATGTTAAAACACTTCCAGCAAGCAAATTGTAAGGTGGAGTTAAATTATTTTTTTCTATTAAATCTCGTAGCGGAACTTGATATTTTTTGGCAATTCCAAAAAGAGTATCACCAGAAACCACTTCAATTTGATGACTTTTAAGAGATTTAGCTTTATTTAAATTGCGATATTTATCTTTATTGTAGCTGTTATTTTTACTGTAAATATTAACACCATTATTAACAATTCGCGCAGGCTTTTGACTGCAGGCAAAACACAAAGGGGCGAATAGAAATAATAGTGAGATTCTTTTAAAAAGCTTCATTAGCTAAAAAACTGTTGTTAATTTTTTGGAATTTATTTCTATCTTATAAAATTAGCAATTACTCAATCAAACTTAATATTTTACATGGAAATTTTATCGCTTTTAAACTCCCAACTTTCTTTCGCTGGACAAGTTTCTTTGATAGCAACTTTCGCTTTAATTTTAGGCTCTTTCGCCAGTTTAATAAGTCATCGTTTAGCCACCAAACAACCAATGGTTTTTGCGCGCTCACAGTGTCCAAAATGCAAAACCGCTCTTAAAATCAGAAATTTAATTCCATTATTTTCTTGGATTTGCCAAAGAGGAAAATGCAGCAATTGCAAAAATAAAATTTCCGCTCGTTATCCGTTAATTGAGTTAAGTTTTGCGATTTCTTTTTTAACAGTCTATCTCGCTTTAGGCTCACAAATTGATTTAAAAACAATATTATGCTGCCTAATTGCTGGCACTTTAATTGTAATGTGCGTGGTAGATTTAGAACATTATTTTATTCCCGATTCAACTCAATATTTCTTAGCTTTTTTAGTAATAGTTTTACGCATTTATGAACATGGAATTGATGGCGCCACAATGAATATTGGCGCTGCTTTTGCTTATGTAGGATTTGGCTTGTTATTGCTAATGTTTTTTTATTTTACAGTAAGGCTTGAAGCCATTGGAATTGACGACATAAAATTTTTCTTCACAGCCGGATTATTACTTGGAACGCAAAGCCTGTTATTGTTCATGTTATTTAACGGATTATTTGGCGCAATTTTTGGCAGTATTTGGCAAAAAGTAAAAAGAGATTCAACATTTCCTTTCGCTCCAGCAATTTGTATGTCTTTATTTATTACAATGCTTTTTGGTTCAAAAATAAATCTTACTGAAATTGTGGGATCATTGATTTTTTAAAAGTTACTTGTCATTACCATTCTCTTTTGTCATTCCCACTATCTTTTGTCATTCCCGCGAAGGCGGGAATCCAGTTCTTACGCTAGTCTTATAGATTCCCGCCTTCGCGGGAATGACAAAAGAGAGTGGCGGTGACAGAAAAGCGCCTAAGAACCTGTCCTAAGATGAAAATAAGGTTCTAGCAATATTTTCGCGATGAGCAAATTGCTGCTTCCTTTCTGCTGGAGATTTTTCTTCAAAAATAAATTTTTCTAAAAAATATCCACTTAATTTCATACCATCAAGCAAGTGATTGTCATTGCAACTCACCTCTTCAATTAGAAAATTTGGTAATTTTAAAAGCTTGTTTTCATAAGGCTTCCCCGCTTCAAAACAAACGGCACGGGCTGATTTTGGCGAAACATAAACCAAATCAACAGTTGAATTGGTTGCGGCGCAAGAAGATAAATCAATTCCGTAACCTAAAGTTTTTAGAATCTTTAATTCTAATTTGATGTAATCAGCTAAAAAATCGTTTTTCTGCACCGCATCATCTGTAAGTTTTTGTAAAAATTCATGCAATTTTTCAAAAAGCAATTCATGCTTTTCTCTTTCTAAAAAAACGCTGTCAATTATTGAAAACAAAGACTTCAAACAATCTAAACGCAATTTATCAAACATGATTTTTGAACAATAACTTCTGGCTAAATCAACGCAGCAAAATTGCCCAAGATTATCTTCTAAGCGAGCGCGATATTCAAAAGAAATTAAATTGCCAATTTGAAAAATAGTGCGGTCTTTAGCTGATTTTGCTGATTTCACAAAACCACGATACAAACCATGATGCTGCGAAAAAACCTTCACAATCAGTGAATTTTCGCTGTATTTTTTTTGACTAATGATAATGCCTTGATCGCTAAATTTCATAATTTTTTAAATAGCTTAAAGCTGCTTGCGACTCACTAAACACCAACTTATTTGGCAATTGATGACGAAACCAAGTTAATTGCCTCTTAGCATAATTTCTAGTTTTTTGTGAGGCAATTTTTATTGCTTCTTCATACGAAATTCTTTCATTTAAAAAATCTACAATTTCTATGAATCCTAAAGTTTTAGAAATTGGTAAAGTCTCTATTGAAACATGATTCATCAAGCTTTTCACCTCATCAATTGCGCCATTTTTAAGCATTAACTCAAAGCGCAAATTACAATTTTTGTAAAGCTCTTCACGATTTGGATTTAAATTAATGTGAGTAAAAATTTTATCATCAAACAACATTTTATTTGGTTGATTTTGCCACCAAAAAAGTGATTTTCCTGTTTGTTTTAAAACTTCATAAGCCCTTATTAATCGCTGCTTATCAAGATTTATTATTCTTTCTTTTTCTTCGCTCAAATTGATTAATTTTTCTCTAAATTCTTCCACACCAATTTCTTCAAAAAGTTCTCTAGAAAATTTTTTTATCTCTTCATCAATTTCAGGAATTTCTGAAATTCCTTCCACTAATTTTGAAATATACATACCGCTTCCACCAACAATTACGGGTAATTTTTTTTGCTGCCAACTTTCTTCAATTGCAGACTTAACCAATTTTAACCACAAGCCAACCGATGAACTTTCTTCAAAATTTAAAACTGAATACAAATTATGCGTAACTTTTTCTATTTCCTCTTTTTTTGGCTGCGAAGACAGAATTGGCAAGCCTTTATAGATTTGCAAAGAATCAGCATTAATGATAGAAATATCCTGAAATTCAGCAAAATTCAAAGCCAAAGCAGATTTACCAGAAGCGGTGGCGCCAGAGATGATGAGGATTTTGTTATTCATTAATTTAGTTGTTCATAATTTTACTCACACTCGGTTTTATCACCCGCCCCTTGAGGGCGGGTCGAAGAGCAAAGCGATTCGGGGAGGGGTGATTCTTAAAAAATCATACCTTATGACCCCTCCTCGAAGCTGCTAAAGCATCTTTGATCCTCCCTCAAGGGGAGGATGATTAGACTGAGTATGTTTTAAAACTTATTCTGTAGAAACAGCAGAATCAGCCTTAACCAAAATCTCTTTCAACTCATTCATGTCAATTGGAAGCGAACTTTCAAAAGCCATTTCTTCGCCAGTTCTAGGGTGAGAAAAAGCAATTTTAGAAGAGTGCAAAGCCTGTCTTGGAAAGGCTTTAATAAAATTTTTAGCTTCAACTGCCAAAGTCATTGGCGCAGTTTTTTTGCTGCCATTGTAAACATAATCTCCCACCAAAGAATGTTTTTCTGATTCAAGATGAACTCTAATCTGATGAGTTCTGCCAGTTTCTAAGCGACATTCAATCATGCTAATAAATCCATCCAAAAATACTTTTTTAGTTTCGTAATGAGTGATGGCAATGCGCCCTAAAGTACGGCTAATTGTCATTTTCAAACGATTAATTCTGCTTCTAACAATGTTCTTATTGATCATGCCATTTTTTGGATTCAAAGCGCCATAAACAAAGGCAATGTAAGTTCTTTTAATCTCACGCAAACGCAATTTTTCACTTAAAGCCTGATGCGTAAAGTCATTTTTCGCCACCAACATTAAGCCGCTGGTATCTTTGTCTAAACGATGAACAATACCAGGACGAAAATCGCCACTTGCAGAAGTGGATAATTTATTTTGATGAGTGAATAAAAGCGCATTAACCAAAGTATTATCTTGATTGCCCGCACCAGGATGAACAGTAAGTCCGGCAGGTTTGTTAATTACCAAAAGATCGTCATCTTCAAAAACAATTTCAAAAGGAATTTCCTTAGCTTCTAAATGACTGGTTTTTGGCGGCGCAATATTAACAATAAATTTTTGTCCTAATTTTGTTTTTTGCGAAGCGGTTGTAACAACCTTACCTTTGTCATCTGAAATTGAATTTTCATCAATTAAATGCTGAATTTTAGTACGATTAATTTCTGACCTAATAGAAAGAAATTGTTCAGTTAAAAACTTATCTAACCTTATTCCAACTTCATTTTCAGCAACTGTAAATTCAAATTTTTCCATTTTATTCTATTATTTTATAATTACTTCCAGCTCGTCATTTTTACTTTTTTTGCCATTCCCGCGTAGGCGGTAATCCATGCTCACTTCCACTCCTAAAATGGATTCCCACCTGCGCGGGAATGACAAAGGGAAGAAAATATCAAAACCTCGCGCCCCTCTTCCCCTAAATCTTCTCTAATCTTAATCTCAATTTCTAATAAATTCTTCTGGCAGTTCTTCTTTAAAAACTCCGCCGCAATTTCTGGCCATTCAATCAAGCAAATACCATTTTTCAAAGCATCAAAAAAACCAATATTTTCAAGCTCATCCGCGCTTTTCAAACGATACAAATCAAAATGAAAAACCTCACCTTTTTTAGTATCATAAGAATAAACTAAATTGAAAGTGGGGCTTAACACTTCGCAAGGTTTTTCCCCAATTTTTTTTCTTAGGGAATTAATAAAACTTTTAGCAAAAAAACTTTTACCAGCGCCAAGGGTTCCTTTTAAAGCAATAACATCCCCAATTTCGGATTTAGCCGCAATTTCCGCAGCTAAATCAGCCATTTGATCTTGAGTTTTTATAACAATTTTATACTCCTTGTCCACCTTCTTTGTCATGTTCACTTGGTTTATATTTTTTAAAATCTCTAGGAGACGGGCTTCGGCTTAGAGCTCTCTTTTCGTTATTAACTTCCTCGCCTTCTGACTCACTTCCTTCTGATTCAGATCCCTCTTCGGCAAGCATTGCTGGCGGAAATACTGCATTAAAATTACCAAGGATGTGTTCCTGAATATTTAAGGGTTGGGCATTTATAGGATCTGCAATCACAAGATCAGCTTCATCTTCACTTCCTAACTCATCTTCACTTCCTAACTCATCTTCACTTCCTAACTCATCTTCACTTCCTAACTCATCTTCACTGTGAACAGAGAATGCTTCATTAGAAGTTTCTGAGTTAGGGGTTTCGCCCTCATAACTTTCATATCCGCCGTCACTCACCGATCCATCCAAAGCCAACTCTTCTTGTGAAAAAGCATCAAGAATTTCTTGCATTTCTTCTGATTCATCCTCTCTATTTCTGACTATTTTACTCACCAAAAGTTGTTTTTGCTCATCATCTTCTAAACTATCCAGCATTAAATTCACAGTATCAATATAACCTCTAGAAACCAAGCTCTCAAAAAACTGCACACCCACTTCGCTTAGAATAAATTCTTGTTGATAAGTAAGCTCCAAAGTATCCAGCATAGTTTCAACAATATTTACCGCACTTTGGTCTTCATCGAGATTATCATTGAAAATTGCACCTTTTATCAACATCGCCCTGTCATCTTGAGAATCAAGAGAAAGAAACACAGCTTCAACCACTTCTTGTTTATTAAAATTAACCGCATCTTGAAGCCCATCAATCCCCACATCGTTCAAAACTAAATCTACTAATTCATCCGCATTAGAATTATCTATTTCTTGCCTAACTAGTCCTGGACTGCCATATGTAAGGATCAATCCAAACACTGAACGACTATTGTCAATATATTCACGCCCTTCCACAGTCCCAACCCTTTCAAGAAGTTGACGCTGCAAATCTACATCAGGAAGAAGATCATGCATTGCTTGGGCGGAACTAATTTTACCCTCTTCTTCAGCTTCTTTAAATAATGCCGCACCTCGCTCTCCTAAAATAAAACCTTGTCTAGTTGCCGCATCTGGAAGAGTTGCTAAAATAAAATCTCTAACTTCCTCAGGTTCTTCAGCATAAATCAAATTAGTTAGTTGGTTAATTTGTTGCTCGTTCATATGTTTTAAAGATTAAATTAAGAAAATTACAACAAATCAAAAACTGTTTCAATCGGCACATGGTCTGAAGGTTGAGTTTCAATACGGAATTTTTTATGAATCTGAATTGATTTTATGTGGTTCTTTAAATTGGGCGTTGCCCAAATGTGATCAAGTCTGCGACCCTTATTAGAAGTCATTGGGTCAGCGGCGCGATAACTCCACCAACTGTAGAGTTTTTCTGATTCGTCAACAAAATGACGGTGAGTATCAACCCAATTTAAGCTTTTTTGCAAAGCAGTCATTTTTTCCACTTCAATTGGCGTGTGAGAAACAATTTTTAGAAGCTGCTTATGCGACCAAACATCGTGCTCAAGAGGCGCAATATTCATATCACCAAGAATAATAATTTTTTCATTTTTTTGTGGCGCAAAATATTCACTCATCCAATCAACAAATTTCAACTTATGATCAAACTTATTATTAAGCTTTACATCAGGAATATCGCCGCCCGCCGGCACATAAAAATTATGCAAAATCACATCACCAATTTTAGTTTCAAGCACGGCGCAAATATGGCGTTTATGTTTGTAATCAAGAATATCAATAGCCTGAGATTTTTTTAGAGGAAATTTCGAAATTATTGCCACACCATTGTAAGATTTTTCACCAGAAAATTCGACAAAATCATAACCCAAAGCTTTAACTTCTGACAACGGGAAATCAGCATCTTGAACCTTAGTTTCTTGCAAACAAATAATATCAGGATTTGCTTCTTGCACCAGCTTTTTAAGCAGCGTCAGGCGCAAGCGTAGCGAATTGATATTCCAAGAAATTATCTTCATTCTTTAATTTCATAAGTGATTGAAACTGTAGAAGAAATTTTTTGTTTACCCGCTTCTAAATCTGGAGAAATTGCACCTCTGGCATCGCTAGACATTTTTGCCATCATTGGTGAGAATGAAGGATATTGCGGATCTTCACTAAATGACACAATTTCTCCCAAAGTTACACCTAGATTTTTTGCCGTTACCAACGCCTCTTCTTTAACTTTTTTAATTGCCTCCCCTTGCGCTTGTAGCTTGAATTTTGAATAATCCTCCACACCAAATGACGGGCCTCTTACATCAGAAATTTCAAGCTGCGCAATTGCAGTTGTAATTTCTCCAGCTTTTGCAGTATCGCGCAATTTAATTGATATTGATTGACTTGCGCTATATCCAGAAATAGTTGACTTGGTTGGTTCGCAAGGCTCTTTTAAACAAGGCTCAAAACTATATTTTGGAAAAGTATTATAATTTTTAGTCTGAATATCAACTTTATCAATTCCACTTTTCTTAAATAATTCCATCGCCTTATTGCTTTTTTCTGCCATCTTTTGTTGCGCTTCAATTGCAGTCACCCCTTCTTCGCGCACAGTAACAGTAAATGCTGCCATATCTGGAATCACATCAACATCAGCAGTTCCACGAAATGTAATATTATGTGATTTAAAATTCGAAACTTTCTCCGCCATTTTCTTTTTCATAGAAATATCAATGACAGCTCCCACGCTTTGTATAAGAAGGAAAATTGCCAATATTCCAAAAGTAGCGATGATGATAATTTTTAGGCGCTTATCGAAGAAATTTTCCATAATTTAGTTTTTAAAGTTGTTAAAAGTTTTTAATTTATGATTGATATATTTTACTATCCAGAACTCGGTCTAATCATCCTCCCCTTGAGGGAGGATCGAAGAGCGAAGCGATTCGAGGAGGGATAATTTCACAAAACTCTGCCTCGCAACCCCTCCTCGAAGCTGCAAAGCAGCTTTGATCCTCCCTCAAGGGGAGGATAATTAGACCGAATACAATCTTAATATTTAGTTAAATTTACTTAACCTCCAACCTAGGAAAAACTCCCTTCGGCTCATTAATTTTATGACCAGCTTTTAAAGCAAAGTCACCACTCAAATATTTCAAACCACGATGCTTCTTATCAACATTCAAAATATCTAACATCCGCGAAGAAAGCTCTGGAATAAAGGCTTGAAGCGCAATTGCCAAACATCTCAAAGATTCAGCAATTGTTGATAAAACCAAATTCATTTCTTCAATTCTATGTTCTTTTTTCAATGTCCACGGCGCTTTTTGATCAACGAATAAATTACAAACTCTGGCAAAAATAATTATTTCCTCGATTGCTTTATCAAAGGCAAATTTATCCATCTCTAAAGTAACTTTTTCCTTTAATTCATAAGCCTTTTCAAGCAATTCTTTAGCCTCATCAAAAAAAGCAAAATTAACAATTTTTCCATCATTATTTTTGTAAATCATCGACAAAATTCTTTGTCCTAAATTACCAATATTATTTGCAAGTTCAGCATTAACTCTGGTAATTAAATTTGCCCGATTGTAATCGCCATCATTACCAAAGGGCACTTCACGCATTAAAAAATATCTAAAATAATCAACCGCAGTTACAGCGTCGCAACCCATAGATTGCAGCCATTCCAACTCTTGATGCGGATCAATTACATTACCCACAGATTTAGAAATTTTTTTGCCTTCATTCGTCCACCAACCATGAGCAAAAACTTTATTAGGAAGTGGAATTTGCGCCGCCATTAAAAAAGCTGGCCAATAAACTGCGTGAAAACGCAAAATATCTTTACCAACCACATGAACTGGCGAATCAGTTGTATCGCACCAAAATCTTTGCAAAATTGCCGAATTTGCATCAGGAAAACCAAGTGCTGAAATATAATTGGTAAGAGCATCCAGCCACACATACATCACATGATTTTCATCATCAGGAACTTTCACGCCCCAAGAAAAAGAAGTACGAGAAATTGACAAATCACGCAGCGCGCCCTTAACATAATCTTTACCACCGCGCACAAAAGAAATCACTTCATTACGCTTAGATTCTGGCTGAATAAAATCAGGCACCGCTTCGTAAAGCGCTAATAACTTATCTTGAAAAGCTGATAGTTTGAAAAAATAACTTTCTTCCTTATGCCATTCAACATCTGCACCAGTTGGAGCTTTGCCGTTGACTAATTCATCTTCGCCATAAAAAGCTTCATCACGCACGGCGTACCAACCTTCGTAAGTGCTTTTATAAATCCAGCCATTTTTTTCTAAAATACGCCAAAATTCTTGAGCGCATAATTTATGTCTTTCTTCCGTGGTTCTAATAAAATCGTCGTTAGAAAGATTAAGAGTTTTAGCTAAATCACGAAATTTAATTGAAATTTCATCGCAAAATTCTTGCGGAGTTTTGCCCCGATTAAGAGCCGATTTTTCAACCTTCTGACCATGTTCATCAGTACCCGTTAAAAACCTCACATCATAATTCTCTAACCTTTTAAAACGCGCCGCCACATCGCAAGCAATTGAAGTATAGGCATGCCCAATATGCGGCACATCATTCACATAATAAATTGGCGAAGTAATGTAAAAATTTTTAAAGCTCATTTTCGTAACTTGTGTTTTGAATTAGGATTGTTAATTTTCCGCCTTTATTGCAGACCATCTCTAGTTAAACATACTTTCTATATTTTAAGTAAAAACAATCAACAAAAGTTTCTTTATGCTTAAAGACATTCACATTCAAAACTATCGCGGAATTAAAGATCTTCACATTAAAGACTTTAAACGCATTAATTTGCTGGTGGGGGATAATAATTCTGGGAAGACTAGTATACTTGAGGCTGTCACATATGTAGCCAATCATACCATAGTTCCATTCTTTAACTTCGAAAATGTGAGAGAAATTGGAATGTTTGCCGATCTTTCAAAAATAAATCTACAAGAACAAAAAATTTGGGATAATCTTGAACATTTGGTATATGAAAAAAATATCAAAGAAGGTTTTGTCATTGATGGAAAATTTTGCAGCGAATCTTCTTTGGAAAGATCAGTAAAATTAGAAGCTTCCTTCAGCAATCAAGCTGAGAATTTTTCTACCGCACAATTACTTAACTCTGATAGAGTTATCATAAATCAAAATCAAATAAACAGCTTTATAGCTAGTTACACAACAAGTGAAAAAACCTCTACTAAATTAGGTTTTTCAAGAAATGGCAAATATAATGAGGCAAGTAATTCAAGCTTTTCAATTCCCATTGCCATAGTCCCAAGTGACACAACGAAGTCATACGATTTGGTCCCCCCAATGGAAAGAGTTGCTGAAGAAAATGGTGAAATCTTTTTCTCAAACATTGCTCAAAAAATTGATCCAAAAATCAAAGCTATCAAAACCGCTGGAAGTCAGATTCTGGCTGATATTGGGAAAATTTCTATTCCACTGAAATATATGGGAGATGGCTTAATCAGTGTTTTGAATATTTTGTTAAAAACTCGTGAGGTTAAAAATGGAATTTTATTAATAGACGAAATTGAGAATGGACTTCACTGGAAAACTCAAAAAGTTTTATGGAAGGCTTTGTTGATGGCAACAAAAGAAAATAATATTCAAATCATCGCCACAACTCACTCACTAGATACCATAAAATATTTAAGCGAAGCCTATGAAGAATACTTAAATGAAGCCTCTAAAGAAGAAAAAAATTTACTAGGTGAAGATGAAGCAAGAGTTTTTTCTCTTTATAAAAAAGATAAGAGTTTTGTTGAAAAAATTGACTCCCAATCTCTAAAAACAATGATAACACACCACTATGAAATCAGATAGCATATCCACTAAGGAAGTAGAAAGATTTAGTTTGCCCAAGTCTCTTATAGTTGAAGGGCCAGATGATAAAAATTTTATTATAAATTTCTTAAAATTCTTAAAGATTGATAATAAAATTTATATTCATGAGGTTGGAGGAAATGGAAATTTAGGAAGCAAAACAGAGAAAAGTTTATTAATTGCCGCCAAAACTCCCGCTTTCAAAAATAATGTTAAAAATCTAGCAATCTTATTTGACGGTGATGTCGATGAAAATAAAGCTTTAAGAAAAATCTTATCTGATATAGTAAAGATTAATAATGAATCTCCAAATTCACAGTTTGTGGTTTCTAACAAAATTAACCAGATAGACCTAGAATTTAAAACATCTGAGGAAGGTTCTGGAGAAATAAAGACATTTGTATTCATTTTTAAGAATAATCTTGAACAAGTGTATTTAGAAACTCTGTCAGAAGAAGAAAAGATTGTCGTAGAAAATTGTATTCCAAATTTCTTTCAATGTTCAAAAACAATAAAAACTAATAATAAGAAAATTGTTCAAGCTTTTCTTTCTACAAAAAATGAAATCAGAGATATAGGAGCTGCAGCTGGCAAAAAGATAATAAATTTTGATCACAACTCCCTTGATAATCTTAAAAAATTTCTACTTGATTTCGCTAATTTAACTTAATTTTAAGATGTCATTTACCCAAAAACTTGAAGGCTTGGTTGTAAAACACGCCGAACTAGAAAAAAAATTATCAGATCCAACAGCTTTAGGCAATGAATATGCTAGAATTTCTAAAGAACATTCTGATTTAACGCCAATTGTTGAATTAATAAATATCTACAAAAAGAATACTCAAGATATTGCTGATATCAAAGAATTGCTTGCTGCTGGCGGCATTGATAAAGACATGAAAGATATGCTTGATCAAGAAAAATTTGATTTAGAGCATAAAATTCCCGAATTAGAAGAGCAGATAAAACTTTCGCTTTTACCAAAAGATGCTGCCGATGAAAAGAACGCAATTTTAGAAGTTCGCGCTGGAACTGGTGGCGAAGAAGCGGCGCTTTTTGCACAAAGACTTTTTGCCATGTATCAAAAATATGCTGAAAAAAATCGTTGGAAATTTGAAGTTTTATCAATTTCTGATACTGGGCTTGGCGGCTATAAAGACGCTTCTGCAAGCATTACGGGACGCGGGGTTTTCGCGCGTTTAAAATTTGAATCAGGGGTGCATCGCGTACAAAGAGTTCCTGAAACTGAAAATCAAGGGCGAGTTCACACTTCTGCCGCAACAATTGCGGTGCTTCCTGAAGCTGAAGAAGTTGATATTAAAATTGAAGATAAAGATTTAAGAATTGATGTATTTCGCTCATCTGGCCCAGGGGGTCAATCAGTTAACACAACTGACTCTGCGGTTAGAATTGTTCACATTCCAACTGGTGTCACAGTTTCCATGCAAGATGAGAAATCTCAAATTAAAAACCGTGAAAAAGCTTTAAAAGTTTTGCGTTCAAGACTTTATGATGCAGAAAGAGCCAGAATAGATAAAGAAATTTCTGATAGCCGTAAAGGGCAAATTGGCAGTGGTGATAGAAGTGAAAGAATTAGAACTTATAACTTCCCACAAAGCCGAGTTACCGATCATAGAATTAACCTTACCAGTTATCGTATTGATGAAATTATGCTTGGTGAATTGGATGAATTTATTAACGCTTTGACGGCAGATGATAGAGCCAGAAGATTGTCAGAAAGTGAATAGATATTACTTTCTATTTAATTTGTTTGTACTACGCTAATGTTATTTTGTGATTTAATTTAGGGTCTAGACAACTTTAGTTGATTTAATAATCAGTTAAAACCATGCTATATCTATGCAAAATAAGTATATAAAACGCTCCCACATTTCAGAGAAGAAATTCAGAGAAATTCTGAAGTATTTTTGCTGTGACGAAACATCTAATAAAACAGCAATTTATACAAATATTAGCAGAAATACGGTTAATAAAATTTTTGATAAGATTCGCAAAAGGATATTTTCTTTATCTGCTAATTTAACAAAAGATTCAGGAGAATTCGAGCTTGATGAGAGTTATTTTGGTGCCAAAAGAGTAAGAGGTAAAAGAGGTAGAGGAGCTGCTGGTAAAACACCTGTATTTGGCTTATTAAAAAGAGATGGTAAAGTTTATGTTGAGATAGTTAAGAATTGTACTAGAGAGCAGCTATTACCAGTTATCCAAGGTAAGATACTTGAAGGTTCAACAATTAATACAGATGGATGGAAAGCTTATGATGGATTAGTTTTGAATGGATATACTCATCATAGAGTTTTTCATTCAAAGAATGAATTTGCTAGAGGTAAAAATCATGTTAATGGTATTGAATCTTTCTGGTCATTTACCAAAAGAAGATTAGCAAAATTTAATGGATTAACGGATAATAATTTTATCCTTCATCTTAAAGAATCAGAATTCAGATTTAATAATAGAAAGTTAGATCTTTATGCTATAATGTTGAAAATGTTTAGAGAATTTCCTCTCTAAAGTTGTCTAGACCCTAATTTATTAATTTTATTAATTTTATTAGCTTTTTATGTCATCCAATATTTATCAATCTGACTTACAACAAGATTCTCTAAAAGTAAGAGAATCAGAAGAAGAATCAAAAGAAGAATTAGAAAAGAAAAGAAAAGAAGAAGAATTAAAAAAGAAAAGAAAAGAAGAAGAAGAAGAAGAAGACTTAAAAACTCGCCCCGATACTTATCAATCTGACTTACCACAAAATTCTGAAACAATAAAAGGATCAGGAAAAAAACTCAAAACTCCAGAAAAAACTACTACTGATAAAACTGATTCTCTAGAAACTGGACAACAAGTTTCTCTGGAAAAAGCTGATTCTAGTGCTACAACCATCAATCAAGAAACAAAAAAGCCGTTAAGTGCAAATACAAAAGAAGAGGATAAAGCATCCACAGATATCAATGGTAAAACAAGAGTTGCTGAAGAAATTTCTAAACTTTATAAAGAGCGCTTTGATGAAAGTCTTAAAGTTGAGAAAGACCCACTCATCCGTTTTGGAAAGGCATATAATGCAGCATTGGGAGTTTATGCAATTTCATTTGGTGTAGGATTTACACTTGGAACTGGAGGATTTGGGGCGCCGGTTGGCGCTATTTTCATCCTGTTTGGAGCGGGATGTGCTGTATTAAACGCCAAAGAAGCTATGGATCCAGAATTTTCAGCAAAAAATAGTGCTTGCGAAAAATTGGCTAGAGAGCTTGGTATAAAAGAAATAGGACGATATACAATCCCTTTTACTAATAGACACAAGAGAAAGCAGCAATTAATAAAAATCATTGAAAATAAGGAAAAAATAGAAGAGCGTAATTGCAAGGATTATGGAGTTGATAAGGATTTCTTCAACAAGGTAAAGGATGGATTACAAAGAATACAAGAAAGAGAAGAGAGAGAAAAAGCAATGAAAGTTGTCACCGCACCTTCCTTAGAAAAAGAAATAAATTCAACAAAATTGGGAGAAGAGTTTGCAAATAAAACAACAGAACAACAGCCGCCTCCTAAAACTGATAATAAGCCTTCAACATCAATAGGCGTTAAGAAAGTTAAACATCTTTCTTCTGATAAAGAAATAACAAATAATTCAATCAGCCAAGAGTCATTTAGATCGTGTTAGAAATAAAGCTGACACTAATATAAAAACTTTATAAAACGCTAAAAATCCCATAGACACCAAATCCGCCAATGATGGCAGCAGAAAAGATCTTGATTAGCACCATCCATCTTTCGGAAAGTTTATGACGAATTTTTGTTACAGTTCCACATAAAATAAAAGCCCATAAAACCGAACCACAAAAAATACCAGCAATGGTTAACATCATCTCCAATTGACTTAGAACTTTACCGCTCATAGTTGCAAAAATTCCAATGAACAATGTAATTGTCATCGGGCTTCCTAAAGTTAAAAACGAAACGAAAAACATAGTTTTAAAAAAACCAAATCGCTTCATCTTTACCTTCTCAAGAGAAAATTTATCGGCAGTAGCAATTTCGTAAGCAGCAAGCAAAATCAAGGCGCAACCGCTTATGAATCTTACCTCAGAAGCATAAGTTGTAAGAAATTTCGATATAAAAACCAAGCCACCAGTTGCTACAAAAGCATAGAAACCTTCAGTAATTGAAGCACCAAAGCTTGTTGCAAAACCAATTGCAAAACCACGTGCCAAACAATTTTTTATTGCCAACACCGAAATTGGACCAATTGGCATTGCAATTGACAAGCCGATGAGCATTGATTTAAGAAATAACAAAGTCAGTTCCATAATTTTACACGATTATTAATCCCAGATCCGTCATTAGAAATTCACGGATTATCTTACAAATACCAGATTAGATTCATCAGACATGCTTTTTTCAAAAATATAATTTTCCAAATTAAACTTTTTTATCTTAGCAATATCATCAATTTTATTTTTGATTATAAAATTCACCATCAATCCCCGCGCCTTTTTAGCGTTGATTCCAATGATTTTATAAATTCCAGATTTTTTTTCTTTAAAAATAATATTAATAATTTTTGCTGAAATTTTCTTTGCATTTATTGCCGAGAAATATTCTTCTGAAGCAAGATTTATCAAATACTCACTCTTCTCTAAATTCAAATATTGAGAAATTTTATCACCCCAAAATTGATAAAGATTTTTAATTTTTAAATTCTTCTCTAACGAAGTTTTTTTAAAATCTGTTCCCATTTCCAAACGATAAGGCTGCATCAAATCAAGCGGCTTCAAAATTCCATAAAACCCCGATAAAATTCTTAAATTCTTCTGTGCAAAATCAAAATCTGCCTGTGAAAATTTATCTTTTTCAATTGGCCCATAAACATCACCATCAAAAACTAGCAAAGCTTGTTTGGAATTTTTTAGATCAAATTTTGGTAAGAATTTTTGAAATCTTTCAAAATTCAATTCAGCTAATTTTTTACTAATTCCCATCAATTTTTCTAAATCAGAAACTGAAAATTTTTTAAGCTGCAAAGCCAGTTTTTCAGTATCTTTGGCAAAATAAGGAATAGTAAAGTTCTGTTGATGAGTCGTTGACTCGTAATCAAGTGACTTAGCAGGTGAAATAAGGATTAACACGGATAATTTCTTGCTTTTAAATTTGTGAATGGATTAAATGAAAATCATATCTCACTTAACTTTGTTTCAAGTCTCAAATAAAAAATTTTATGACTCAAGAATTACCTCTAATGCGTAAAGCAACTGCTGTTTGGTTGGTTGAAAATACTTCGCTTACTTTTGCTCAAATCGCTAATTTTTGCGGCCTTCATGCGCTTGAAGTTCAAGGAATTGCTGATGGCGATGTCGCTTCTGGCATTATCGGGCAAAATCCATTTCTTTCAGCTCAACTTACTCACGAAGAAATCGCTAGATGTGAAAAAGACCCTGAAGCATCTTTAGTTTTAAATAAATCAGTTTCCAGTAGCATTAAATCTGCTGGTAAAAAAGTTGGAAAATATACTCCAATTGCCAGAAGACAAGATAAGCCAGACGGCATTTTCTATTTATTGAAATATTACCCAGAAATTACCAATAATCAGGTTAAAAAATTGGTTGGTACAACTGATAAAATGATCGATTCAATCAGAGATCGCAGCCATTGGAATATTAAAAATATTAAACCAAGAGATGTGGTTTTGCTTGGTCTTTGCAGCCAATCTCAGTTTAACGATGTTTTGCAATCTAAAATAGAAGAAAAAGCAACAGAAACTTCAAAGAGAAAAAAAGTTGTAAAAAAAATTAAAAAATAATCATGAAATTAGAAGCAGGCAAACCAGCGCCAACATTTTCTATAGCAAGCGATGAAGGCGAAATTTCTTTATCTGATCTTAAGGGTAAAAATGTTGTTTTATATTTTTACCCAAAAGACGACACTCCGGGCTGCACTATTGAGGCACAAGATTTTGCTAAAAAAAATCAAGATTTTGAAAAACTTAATTGTGTAATTTTAGGCATTTCTAAAGACAGCGTTAAAAGCCATTGTAATTTCATCGAAAAATATAAATTAAACTTCAATTTGCTTTCCGATACAGATGGCGAAGTTTGTCAGAAATATGGCGTTATCAAAGAAAAATCGATGTTTGGCAAAAAATATTTTGGCATTGACAGAACTACAGTTTTAATTGATAGATTTGGCACAATTAACCAAATTTGGCACTCAGTTAAAGTAAACGGACATGTTGAAGAAGTATTAGCAGCTTTAAAAAAGATAGAAAAATAATCTTGATTTTTGCTATTTGACTTCTATATTGCCGCGCTCCTTATACCTTAAATTAGCACCTAGATATGTTTTACTGGTGCTTTTTAAGATGAGTTGTTGGTGATGATCTTTTTGCTCGATCTTCCTTAATTTTCAAAAAGTTACAAAAAAATTAATTAATTAAATTATCTTTAGGAGTCTTCATGACTGGTGTTGTATTAAAAGCAGAAAAAAGAGAACAGCTTGGCTCTTTAGTTGCAAAAAAAATCAAAAGAACAGGTAAAATTCCTGCCGTTATCTATAACAAAGATGGCAATATCAATATCACTATTGATGTTAAAGAATTTGAATTTGAATATTTCAAAGGAAATACTCAAGCTACAGTTATCGAATTAGATTTCGATGGCAAAAAAACTAAAGTTATCACTCACAATATTGATTTAGACCCAGTTTCTGATCGTCCAATTCATGTTGATTTCTTGAACTGCGAAAATTCTAAAGCGGTAAAAGCTCAACCAAAATTAAACTTCATCAACCAAGATAAATCAACTGGTTTGAAAAAAGGCGGTTTCTTACATATCGTTTTAAGAAGAGTTTCAGTTATTTGCGATAGCGTGAATAATGTTCCAACTTCAATTGATATTGATGTTGCTCCAATGCAAGTTGGTCAAAAAGTTAGAGGTTCTGATTTGAATCTTCCAGCTGGCGTTACATTGGCTAAAAAAGGCACATTCTTGGTTGCTAGTATCATTGGTAGAGCTTCTAAAACCGAAGATGAAACTGCAGCAGGCGCAGCAGCTGGCACAACTCCAGCAGCAGGTGCCGCGGCGGCAAAAGCTCCGGCGGCAGCAAAATCTCCAGCAGCAAAATCTGATAAAAAATAATTTTTCTTATTTGAAAATTAATTTAAAAAAGGAGACCCAAAAGGTCTCCTTTTTTATTGGGTTTACACTTAATCTTAATCAACTCTCGTCGTCATTGCGGAGCTAGAATTTCTTATAATTGCGCAGCAATTATTAGAAATTCTTCATCCGCAATCCATGTTGATTAGTGGATTGCGGATGAAAATTTTCTAAGAGCTGAAGCTCTAAGAAAATTTAGCTCCGCAATGACGGAAGAGTGAATAGAGCACCAAAGATTACAAAGCCTTTTTACTTGGCAATCTAGAAAAAATTGGATCTGTAATTACATTTGAAAGTAAAGTTGCCAACCAAACCACGAAGAAAAGTGGAAACGGAAAAGAAATGCGAGATTTATTTTTTTCTAATCCTTTAACAATTATTGCGGCGCATTTTTCTGGAGACATTAAAAATGGCATTGGAAATTCATTCACATCAGTCATTGGAGTTTTGATATAACCGGGACAAACTACATTTACCGCAATTCCAATTTTTTCTAAATTTCCGCGCAACCCTTCACCATAAACTCTAACAGCTGCTTTACTTGCAGAATATGCAGGAGAACTTGGTAATCCTCGAAATCCCGCCAAAGAAGAAATTATCACAATTTGCCCTTCTTTTCTTTCTTTCATTTTAGCAATTGCAGGATTTATGGTATTTAAAACCCCATCCAAATTTACAGCGAAAATTTCTTTTATTTGATTTGCTGATTCCAGACCTCCAGCTGTTCCTGCTGAAATTCCAGCGCAAGCAATAACCAAATTTAATTGATGAGTTTTTTCAATTTCTTCAATCCAATTTTGCATTGCCAACTCATCTTTCACATCAATAATTTTGTAAGAAATATTAGCTTTTAATGCTTGGCAAATTTCTTTTGTTTCTTCTAATTTATTAAAATCGCGACCAGCTAAAAATAAATTTACACCAGCTTGAGAATATTTAATTGCTAAAGCCTTGCCAATTCCGCTGCTTGCACCAGTTATTAGGATATTTTTAGGGTTTTTCATTTTAGAGTTTTATAAAAAAATTAATGACAGAAATAAAATATAAATTCATCACCTTTGAAGGCATAGAGGGAAGTGGTAAATCAACTCAAAGCAAAAAGCTATATGAGTTTTTATTAGCTGCAAAGCTTAATGTAATTCTAACTCGCGAACCCGGAGGAACCAAGGCTTCTGAAAAAATCAGAGAAATTTTAATTGATGATGAAATTGAAAAATTAGAAGCAAAAACTGAACTTTTTTTAAATTTTGCCGCCCGCTTAGAACATGTTGAAAAGCTAATAAAGCCAGCACTGGCTGAAAATAAAATTGTAATTTCAGATCGTTTTTTTGATTCAACTTTTGCTTATCAAGGCAGCGCTTTTGGTCTTGATTCAAAGTTAATTGATGAAGTAAAAACAATGACAATTGGTGATTTTGCACCCGACATTACTTTCTTAATTGATGTGCCAGTTGAGCATGCTTTTGCCAGAATTCAAAATCGTGAATCAAATAATCGTTATGAAAAATTAGGCTTAGATTTTCACCAAAAAGTTCGTAATGGATTTTTGAAATTAGCTAGCGAAAATCAAAGAATCGTGCTGATTGATGGCACAAAAACCCCGCAAGAAGTTTTTGAAAAAATTACCCAATTTTTATTAATGCAATAACCCAAATAAATATGAACAGAAGAAATAAAATCGCCTTAGTTGGCGCAGGCAATATTGGCGGCACTTTAGCTCACTTGGCTGGATTAAAAAATCTTGGCGATGTTGTAATGTTAGATTTAAATTCTGGCGTTGCTAAAGGCAAATCTTTGGATATTGAACAATCTTCAGTTGTAGAAGATTTTGACGCACATTTAACAGGCACCGATTCTTACGCCGACATTGCTGATTCTGATGTGGTAATTGTTACTGCCGGAATTGCCAGAAAACCCGGAATGAGCCGCGATGATTTAATTGCCACCAACACTTCTGTAATCAAAGCAGTTGCCGCTGGAATTAAACAATATGCACCAAATGCTTTTGTAATTGTTATTACTAATCCTTTGGATGCCATGGTTTATGTTATGCAAAAAGCTTCTGGCTTGCCAGCAAATAAAGTGGTGGGAATGGCTGGCGTGCTTGACTCGGCAAGAATGTCTTTATTTTTAGCTCGTGAATTTAATGTTTCAGTTGAAGATGTTAACGCCTGCGTTTTGGGTGGACATGGCGATACTATGGTTCCATTAATTAGATATTCTTCAGTTGCTGGAATTCCAATTCCAGATTTGATTTCTATGGGCTGGACCACTAATGAAAAAATTGAAGAAATTGTACAACGCACCAGAGATGGCGGCGCTGAAATTGTAAAACTTTTAGGAACTGGATCAGCTTTTTACGCACCAGCTTCTGCGGCTATTTTAATGGCTGAAAGTTATTTATTTGATAAAAGAAGAGTGTTGCCAGTTGCTGCTAATTTAACTGGTGAATATGGCGTGAATGACCTTTATATTGGCGTTCCTGCTATTATTGGAAAAAACGGCGTGGAAAAAATTGTTGAAATTAAACTTAATGCTCAAGAGCAGGTTTTGTTTAATAATTCAGTTGATGCGGTTAAGAAATTGATTGCGGAAATTAAGTTGTAGTTATTAGAGAGTAGGCGCATTCGGTCTTATTATCCTCCCCTTGAGGGAGGATCGAAGATGCTAAAGCAGCTTCTAGGAGGGGTCATAAAGCTTGAGTTCTTGACGAGATTAACCCCCCCTGATTGACAAGCTGCACTTGTTCATTGACCCCCCCTCAAGGGGAGGGTGATTTACGAAATAGAATAAAGTTTTTACACAAATCTAAAATATTATTTCAAAACCCCCTTTCGCCCATTAAATGGCAGATATAGAAATCAAAAAAAATCGTCTAATTTTTGTCTATTTCTGCATTTTAGCAGTATTTATTACAATAATTTTGCGCATGTTTTTTATCGTATTTTCTGGCGATAAAGTAAAAGTTAGAGTTACTTATAATTCAGGAAAAATAGTTAAAAGAGCTGATATTTTTGATCGCAATGGCACTTTGGTTGCCACTGACTTAAGAACCAAATCGCTTTATGTTAGCAGCATTTTAGTTAAAGACCCACAAGCAATTGCTAAGGCAGTTTCAGAAACTTTCTCCGACCTTTCTTATCAAGAAATTTTAAATAAAATTCGCGATGGAAAAAACAGCAAAAGCTGGATTCTCATCAAAAGAAATCTCTCTCCAAGTCAATCTGAACAAGTAAAGAATTTACAAATTGCAGGCCTGTTATTTGAAGATGATAGCATTCGTGTTTATCCTCAAAAATCAATCGCCAGCCATTTAGTTGGCTATGTTGACTTAGATCGCAAAGGTCTTGCTGGAATGGAAATGCAATATAATAAACAGCTTGCCGAAGGTCGAGAAAGTTTAAACTTAGCAATGGATGTTAGAGTGCAAGATATTTTGAATGATGAATTAGTAAAAGGCATTGAGGAATATCGCGCCAAGGCAGCTTCTGGCGTTATAATGGATGTTACTAATGGCGAAATTTTAGCACTTTCATCTTTACCTGATTTTGACCCCAATGTGCAACATGAAGCTGAGCCAGATCAAAGATTTAACCGCGTGGTTAATGGCTCTTATGAGCTTGGTTCTATATTTAAAGTATTTACCAACACTTTAGCTTTTGAGAAAGATTTGGTTAAAATGGACGATACTTACAATGTCCACGATCCTATAAAATATGGTCGCTTCACTATTAAAGATGACCATGCGGTCAAAGATATTATGACAGTTGGCGAAATTTTTGCCTATTCTTCAAATATTGGAACCGTACAAATTGCTCAAAAAATTGGCATAGAAAATCAGAAAGAATTTTTAGAAAAAATTGGCATGCTTAAAAGAATAGAAGTTGATTTTCCGGGACTTGGCAGGCCAATGTATCCTAAGTCTTGGCGAGAGATTAATCTTTACACAATTTCTTATGGACATGGTATTGCCATTACTCCACTCCATATTGCAATGGGGGTTTCCGCAGTTGTTAATGGCGGAATTCTTTATAATCCATCATTTTTAAAATTAGATAAAGAGCCAAAAGGCAAAAGAGTAATTAAAGAATCTACTTCAGATTTAATGCGAGTTATGTTGCGCAAAGTTGCCATGGAAGGAACTGGGCGCAATGCTAATGTTGAAGGATATGAAGTTGGTGGAAAAACTGGAACCGCTGAAAGAGCTGAATTTGGCGGATATAATGAGAAACAAACCATAGCTTCTTTTGTGGCAGTATTTCCAATTTCTAAACCGAAATATTTGGTTTATGTGCTTTTTGATCGACCAAATTACAGCTTTAATACCGGCGGTATGGTTGCCGCTCCAGTTGCTGGAAGAGTCATAAAGAACATCGCACCAATTCTTGGCGTGATGCCGAAAGAAAATTCTTTACAAGAGCAATAAAAAATTATCCCATTCAACTTCAAGAAGCCAAATGAGTATATTCTTTATTTTTTTCGTCGCACTTGCAAAGCCAAGCCTTGCGGTGATCCCTAAATATACCGAAATAGTTCGGTATATTGAATCAGTTTCGGTATACACAAATGTCATCCTGAGCGAAGCGAATGATATCTTTAGAAAAAACTCTATAGCATACTAAGCTAATCTTGCATATTATGCTATTATCTCAAGAGATCCTTCGCTTCGCTCAGGATTACAAGTTTGTTATGTTTTAAAGAATATAATTTACAAAAACTAAAATGAAAAAATCAAAAACATTCCCAAAAATATTCCCAAGGGGGGCATTCTCACTAATTGAACTTGCAATTGTTGGGCTTATAATCAGCGTTTTGATGGCGGGAATTATGGGAAGCGGCGCTCTTAAAAAAAGAGCCGTATTAGCTAATGCCAGAACCATAACCAACAGCTCTCCTGTTGGCTCTATTGGCGACTTAATCCTTTGGTACGAAACAACCTCTGAAAAAAGCTTCTCTGCTGATGAAACTGTTGATGGCTCAACTATCAGCACTTGGTATGATATAAATCCTAATATTGAAACCGTAAGAAATAACGCCACTCAAACAACAGCTGGAAATCGCCCAACCTACAAAACCAATAAAATCAATGGACTTCCCGCAATAAGCTTTACTAGAGCAAATAGCAACTACTTATCCTTTGATGGCTCTGGAATTGTTAATAATAATTATACAATATTTGTGGTCGAACAAAGAACCAGCAATTCTGCTAATAACTACTTTCTTGGAGGAAGCGAATCGACGACTTCCAATACTAATTTGTTTCTTGGATATAGAGACAACGCTACTTTGACTTCTGCCATGACAAATAATGGACTTAATGTCACATATAGTGGATATAAAGCACCAAACCCCTTAGTTCATTCTTATACATTTAATTTTTTCACAAAAACATATAACATCAATGGCGCCTTGCAAAACACATCCTCGACAGGATCTTCGTACGACATTAAGCAACCCCTAGCTTCTTACGCTGGATCATCTATAGGAAGGCAACTATCCCTTAATTATTACCAAGGTGATATTGGCGAAATAATCATCTTCAAAAAAATCATTACCGCCGAAGAAATAAAATTAGTTGAAAAATACCTTGGGAAAAAATGGGGAATTGCAATTAGCCAATAATTTATACCATTTTAACCTGAAAACACCCATTTTCTTCTGCCAGAATTTTGCAGAAGAAAATGGGTGTTTTCAGGTTAAAATGGTATTATTTATCACGCGAAACAATAAATTCAGAAAGCTCTGCCAACAAATTAGCTCTTTTACCAAAAATTTTAAGATGATAAACCGCTTGCTCTTTCAATAAATTCAATTGTTTTACAGCGTGATCTAAACCCACCACATCAACAACGCTGGCGTTTTCTTTGGGCTTCTTATGAATATTTTCATCAAGATTAACCTTGCCGTCATCAACTCCGCAATGATCTAAAATATCATCTTTAATTTGAAAAGCTAAGCCCAGATCATGAGCATAATAACGCAAAGCATTTTTTTCTGCCTCTGTAGCATGACCAAGAGTTGCGCCAATTGCGCAAGATGCCATAAAAAGCTCGCCTGTCTTCAAGCGATGTAATTTTGCTAATTGCTCTTTAGAAATTTTTTGATTAGCAGTTTCAAGATCAATCATCTGTCCGCCAACCATTCCTCTAAAACCTGAAGCCATAGCAAGAATTTTTACCAACTCACATCTTATGAAGGGGTCTTTATGAGTTTTAGAATCAGCTAAAATTTCAAAAGCATAAGTTAATAACGCATCTCCAGCAAGAATTGCCGTGGCTTCATTAAATTTTTTGTGACAAGTTAATTTACCACGACGGAAATTATCATCATCCATAGCCGGCAAATCGTCATGAATTAAAGAGTAAGTATGAACAAACTCTATAGCCGCCGCTGCGTTAACCGATTCTTCTGGCAAAACACCAAAAATCTGAGCTGAAATAATAGTTAAGAAAGGACGAATTCGCTTTCCTTCCGACATGCTAGAATAAAGCATCGCTTCCACCAATTTGGATTCGGTAAAATCTTTGGGTAATAAAGATTTCATTCTTTTTCTGACTAAAAAAGAAGAAGCGTCCATGGCTTCTAATAGAGACTTATCAAGCATGTTTAGATGATTAATCGTTTATATAATTAGTAAATTTTCTTAAATAATATGAAGAAGAGCTAGTCGGCATTTGCAATGCCAACTTATACCAATTATCACAATTAACTATACATTTGAGCGAAAGATTTTTGAGGATAAAATTTAGAAGAAAAACCGCCTGTATCAGGATATACAGAAGGTTTTTTTTCTAAATTTTAGACCAAAAAGAT
>Ga0214921_10000492_pt1 | contig 73545 bp, 66 predicted proteins | sample LL1505_MetaG_FD_177992 | JGI IMG/M metagenome (GOLD analysis project Ga0214921, IMG submission 177992) | Freshwater microbial communities from Lake Lanier, Atlanta, Georgia, United States - LL-1505 | ecosystem: Environmental > Aquatic > Freshwater > Lake | place: USA: Georgia | collected... | reverse complement strand
ACAGATTTGCTTCTCATTGATGGCGGTGGCAACGATGCAGCCGACTTGGTTGGCGCCTATTTGAATGCCGCCAAAGACGGTGGTGCAAGTTATGCCGCCATGGCAGGTACCCTTATTCCAGCAGCCGCCTTAGGCCCCATGTTGGCGGGCGGTCAAGCAGGTTTGGCACAAGTGGGCAGCGCTTACATGGTGGCCTTGGCAGATAAGTTTTACGCTAGCATCAAAACCAGTGCCTTAGACAAAGGTGCAGAGCGCATTGTTGTGCTCAACACGCCCGGTATTACCAACACGCCTCGTTTCCAAATGGTGTTGGACGGTATTGCTGCAGCTTATGGTGGTGGCGCCACCGGTGCTGGTGCTCGTGCCCAATCAGAGGCCTTGTTCAAGTCTTGGGTGGAGGCCTTCAATTCTCGGCTGGCCAATTTGGTGGCCAATGAAAAACGCATTGTGTTGGTCGACTTCTACACCGCTTTCAACGATCAAATTGCCAACCCTGCGCAATACGGTTTAACCAATGTGAAAACACCTGCTTGCCCGATCACAGGCATGGGTTCTGACGGTTTGCCTTCCTACAACTTCCAAACTTGTACAGCAGCAGCTTTGTCAGCCATGACACCGCCAGCAGGCGCAACGGGCGGCAGCAACTGGTGGCAAACCTATGGTTTCTCAGACGGCTTCCACCCCACACCTTTGGGCTATCAACTGCTTAGCCAGTTGGTTGCAAAGTCTTTGGCCACAGCAGGTTGGCTGTAAATCTCAGCGAAGGAGAAACAACATGAAATCTAAATTCTGCTTTGCGCTGTCAGCGATCACAGCACTCACTGCTCTTGCCTTAGGCTCTGCTGCGCAAGCGCAATCACAAGGAAGTTGGCTTGTTCGCGGCGGCATCACGCAACTTGCACCACAAGTCACCAGCGGCAATTTGACAGCGCCTTCACTCACGGGTGTCCAATCCGGCGTGAGCAACAGCACCCAATATTCGGGCGGCATCACATACATGCTCAGCAACAGCGTGGCCATCGATTTGCCACTTGCTTTGCCTTTTAAGCACAACCTGTATGGCTCAGGTAGCATTGCGGGCGTCGGCAAAATTGGCGATACCAAGGCCATCCCTGCTACCGTCATGGTGCAATACCGCTTTGGTGAAGCCAGTGGTCTGTTTAGGCCTTACTTGGGCCTGGGCGTCACCTATGCCAAGTTTGATGGCGAGCACACCACTGCCGTGCTTTCTGGGCTCACAGGTGGCACACCTCTTATGCCAACGACCCTGTCCATTCAATCTAAATTAGCTGCAACCCTGCAAGTGGGCGCCTCTTACAAAATTGACGAGCGTTGGTTTGTGGATGGCGCCTTTACCAGAACACCTCTAAAAACTCGCAACACTTTGTCCACCGGTCAAACACTGGAGATCACCCTCAACCCCATTGGCATCAGCTTGGGTGTGGGCATGCGTTATTGAGCTTTCTAAGCCAAGTTCCAAAAAGCACCAGCGATGGTGCTTTTTTTTGGCATGCACTTAGGCCGCTGCGCGATTTAACCTGTCGCGCACACCTTCCCAGTCGGGGGTGTTGGGCGGCGTTTCAATCCAAATGATACGGACGCCTCTGGCATCAAAATCACGTAGCACACTGAACAAGTCGTGCGCCGCTTGCGTTGCATCTGCAGGCATAGCACGCCAACACAAGCCAGCACCCATCAGTTCATGTGATGGTTTTTGAACAGACCAAAGCGCCAAGTTTTGTATATGAGGCCCCAAAGCTGCCAACGCTTTTTGCCAATCGGACGTGCTCATCAATCTCACTTTGGCGGTGGGCGCATAGTGCGATTCCAAAGTGCCTGAGGCACGTGGCGCCTCTGAGTTCAATGTTTCTGGACTCACCAATTTAAAGCCGCATGCTTGTTCAATTTGGTTGCGGCTAATTTGGCCGGGACGCAGCAGCACAGGCACACCGCGAGTGCAATCGACGATGCTCGACTCAATGCCCACCTCGCATTTACCACCATCCAAAATTAAGAGTGCGTCGCCAAATTCAAACTGCACATGCGCAGCACTGGTGGGGCTGACGCGGCCAAACAAATTGGCACTGGGCGCAGCCAAACCCCAGACACCCTTAGCAGCGCAAGCATTCAGCACTTCATGGGCTACAGGATGTGAAGGACAACGCAAGCCCACAGAATTTTGTCCGCCCGCTGCAGCTGCAGCCATCTCTGTCTGCCTAGGCAAGATGAGTGTGAGCGGGCCTGGCCAAAATTGCGACATCAATTTTTGCGCAAAGTCGGGGATGTCACTGGCAAATTTTTTAACGGAATCTGCATGGGCCACGTGAACAATCAAAGGATGATTAGAGGGCCTGCCTTTGGCTTGGAAAATTTTGGCGACCGCATTTTCGTTGCTGGCATCTGCGGCTAATCCATAAACTGTTTCGGTTGGCAAGCCCAAAAGTTCGCCAGCACACAAAGCATCGACTGCTTGTTGCACATGTAAGGGGTTACTTCCAGAAATGATCATGGGCTGATGCGTCGAGTAGCGGTGCGGTAGAAGGAGGGTTGTGGTGCGATGCTGATGGCGTGAAACTTAAAAAGCTTCAATCCCCAAGATGGCGGCAGCTTTCAAGGCCACACTGCGAACGTCTGCCACAGAAGCACCCGTGACATTGAGGTGACCCATCTTGCGGGCTTTGCGCGCTTCAGTTTTGCCATACAAATGCAAGTGAGTGCCAGGCAATGCCAACACAGCAGCCCAATCAGGCAAGCGCATTGTGCCCTTGCCATCAAACCAGACATCGCCTAATAAATTAATCATAATGGCAGCGCTGTGTTGACGAGGTTGCGTCAAGGGCAAACCCGCCAAAGTCCGAACTTGCACATCAAATTGCGATTGGTCGCATGCGTCAAGCGTGTAGTGACCACTGTTGTGCGGGCGCGGCGCCATTTCATTGACCACCATGCTGCCGTCTTGCAACACAAAAAACTCAACGCACAACACGCCCACATAATTGATGCCTTCTGCAATGGCGCGTGCAGCCGCCACGGCTTGTTGTTGTAAAGCTTCGGGCAAATGGCCCTCATACACTTCAGTGACGGCCAAAATACCTTCGCGGTGCAAATTGCGCTGTACCGGAAAATTCACCATTTGCCCATCACGGCCGCGCGCCACAATAACAGAGCACTCCAAGCTCAATGGCAACATTTTTTCCAAGACACAGGGCACTTGTTTTAAGTCTTCCCATGCAGCGCGCAAAGCCGGTACATCTTTCACGCGCACTTGACCTTTGCCGTCATAGCCCATGCGTGCAGTTTTCAAAATGCCAGGCAGCAAACCTTTCGACAAGGCGTCTTCTAACTGCACAGCAGATTCAATCACTGCATAAGGCGCACAAGGCACCCCGCATTTCACGAAGTGCGCTTTTTCTGCAGCACGGTCTTGTGCAATGGCCACCGCATCAGCGCCTGGCGACACAGGCCGCAGTTTGGCCAATTCGCGCAGCGCAGGCGCAGGCACATTTTCAAACTCAGTGGTGATGGCGGCACTGCAAGCCGCCAGTTCTTTCAAGCCCATTGGATCGGTGTAATCGGTTTGAATGTGGCGATGGCTCACTCGGCCAGCAGGGCTTTGTGCATCGGGGTCTAGCACCGCTGTGAAGTAACCCATGGTTTGCGCAGCGTGCACAAACATTCGGCCTAACTGGCCACCCCCCATCACACCCAAGGTGAGCGGCTCGGCGGTCAAAGAAGAAGTCGATTCAATGGCAGCACAGCCACCGGGTAACAAAGACACTGAATTTGTCATGCCGTTCATGCACCGCCTACAGGTGGCAGTGTCATGGTTTTTGCTGCTGCAGTTTGATCTTTTCTGAATTGTTCCAGTTTGGCTTGCAAGGAAGCATCGTTCTGCGCCAGCATGGCCACCGCAAACAAAGCAGCATTGGCGGCGCCTGCTGCACCAATGGCAAAGGTGGCCACGGGAATGCCCTTGGGCATTTGCACAATGCTGTGCAAGGAGTCGACGCCTTGCAAGTGTTTGCTGGGCACGGGCACGCCCAGCACCGGCACCACTGTTTTTGCCGCTAACATGCCGGGTAAGTGCGCTGCGCCGCCGGCACCTGCAATGATGGCAAACAAGCCCCGAACCTTGGCTGTTTCGGCATAGGTGAACATTTCGTCTGGCATTCTATGGGCAGAAACCACCTGCAACTCATGTTCGACATCAAATTGTTGGAGAATCTGCACTGCGTGTTGCATCGTGTCCCAGTCTGAACTGGATCCCATGACCACGCCGATGTGTGTTTTGGCTTTGGATGCTGTGTTTGGCATGTTGGGCTTTAATGAAGCGTTAAAGAAAATTGTCTCAACTGAATTTCAGTTGAATCCTTGAATTTTAAGGTTTAGGCCATAGGTCTGGTAAATATGATTGATGTCACCGTAGAAACATTTGAAGCCGAGGTCATTGCGGCCTCCATGACCACCCCTGTGCTGGTCGACTTTTGGGCCCCTTGGTGTGGCCCCTGCAAAACCTTGGGTCCCCTCTTGGAAAAGGTAGAAGTTGCCTACGAGGGCCGCTTTAAACTGGTCAAAATTGACTCTGACCAAGAACAGCAACTGGCCGCTGCCTTTGGCATCAAGAGCATTCCCACCTGCGTGTTGCTTAAAAACGGCCAGCCCGTAGACGGATTTATGGGCGCCGTACCCGAAGGTAAATTGCGCGAATTCCTCGACAAACATGTGCCCGGTGAAAACGAAGTTTTGGCCGAAGCTGAGGTTGCAGAAGCTGAAGCCTTGTTGGAATCAGGCGATCTAGAGACTGCCCAAGCCAAATTGATGCAAGCGCTTGAAGCCAACCCCGACAATGACGATGCGCGCTTTGACTTGGTCAAACTGCTCATCAGCATGGGCCAACTCAAAACAGCTTCCACTGTGCTGACCCCCTGCCTGTCTCAAATTCCGCTCAAGTTGCGTTTTGAAGCCTTGAAACATTGGCTCGATGCTTGGGCATTTGTGACCACTGATCCTATGGGCCAATGGCCTTTGGAAAAGTTTGACCAACTCATCGCAGCCAACAAGCGAGACTTTGAGGCCCGCTATGCCAAAGCCCGTGTACTTTTGGCCAGCGACGACTGGACCGGCGCCATGGATGAACTCCTAGAAATCATCATGCGCGACAAAAAATGGAATGACGAAGCAGCGCGCAAAACCATGGTGGGTTTATTGGAGTTGCTCACGCCCGTCGCACCCAAAGGCGGTGCCGATCACTCTGGCAAATCTGCGGGAGGCATTGAACTCATAGGCAAAAGTGCAGTGCAAGAAGATCCGCAAGCGGCCATGGTGTCGAGTTATCGGCGCAAGCTCAGCATGATGCTCAACTAACTCAACATTCAGATGATCTGAACAGCCTCAGCGCGTTAAGCGCTGCAGTGCTTCTTCGTATTTTGCCGAGGTCTTTTCAATCACTTCAAGGGGCAAACGAGGGGCCGGTGGGGTTTTGTCCCATGGCTTTCCGTTGACCAAGTTGCTTTCTAGCCAATCACGCAAAAACTGCTTGTCGTAGCTGGGTGGGTTCACCCCTTCAACATAACTCTCAGCAGGCCAGTAGCGCGATGAATCGGGCGTGAGCACCTCGTCCATCAACACCAAGGTGCCATCGGCATCTAGGCCAAATTCAAATTTGGTATCGGCAATGATGATGCCCTTTTCGGCGGCAATGGCACTTGCTGCTTTGTAAATGGCAATGCTGATGTCTCTGATGCGCGTGGCCAAATCGAGGCCAATCATGTCTACTGTTTGTTCAAACGTGATGTTTTCATCGTGCTCGCCCACGGCAGCTTTGGCTGCAGGTGTGTAAATGGGCTCAGGCAATTTGCTGGCGTTCTTCAAACCTGCAGGCAACTTCACACCACACACGGCTTGGCCTTCTTGATATTCTTTCCAACCGCTGCCGGCCAAGTAGCCACGCACCACGGCTTCAACTGGGATGGGCTTTAAGCGCTTGACCAACATGGAGCGGCCTTGAACTTGGGGCACTTCGGCGGCACTGACCACACTCTCGGGTGCATCGCCAGTCAGGTGAATGGGGCAGAGGTTCAAACCTTTGGGCCCGAGCTTGTCAAACCAGTACAAAGCCATTTGCGTGAGCAACACGCCCTTGCCTGGAATGGGCTCGCCCATGATGACGTCAAAGGCACTAATGCGATCGGAGGCGACCATCAAAATGCGATCGGTGCCTACTGCATAGTTGTCTCGCACCTTGCCTCGCGCGAGCAAGCTAAGAGAGGTAAGCGCGGAGGTGTGCAATGCAGAAACTGTCGTCATAGTGTCTGCATTATCGAGTCGAATTCAGTGAACAACTTGCGCCAACTCACCTTTTGCGTACTGCGCTGCCACCACTTGCAAGCTGTGGCTCTTGATTTTGGAGGCCTGGCCTTCACAGCCAAACTCGATGTAGCGTTGTTTACAAATTTGCTTGGCCGCTTCACGCGCAGGTTTGAGCCATTCGCGAGGATCAAATTTGTCAGGGTTTTGCGCCATGAATTTGCGCACAGCAGCAGTCATGGCCAAACGAATGTCGGTGTCGATGTTGATTTTGCGCACTCCGAACTTGATGGCCTTTTGAATTTCTTCCACGGGCACGCCGTAGGCCTCTTTCATGTTGCCGCCAAATTCACGAATGATGGCCAACAAGTCTTGCGGCACGCTGGAGGAGCCGTGCATGACCAAGTGGGTATTGGGAATGCGTTTGTGAATGGCTTGGATGCGGTCAATGGCCAAAATGTCGCCCGTGGGCTTGCGCGTGAATTTGTAAGCGCCATGGCTGGTGCCAATGGCAATGGCCAAAGCGTCGAGCTGGGTTCGCTTCACAAAATCGGCGGCTTGTTCAGGGTCGGTTAAAAGCTGTTCACGGGTCATCACGGCATCGGTGCCGTGGCCGTCTTCTTTGTCGCCTTGCATGGTTTCCAAAGAGCCTAAGCAACCCAATTCGCCTTCGACGGTGATGCCCAATTTGTGCGCCATGCTGACCACTTTTTGGGTGACTTCGAGGTTGTATTCATAGCTGGCAATGGTTTTGCCGTCGGCTTCCAAACTGCCGTCCATCATGACGGAGCTGAAACCCAAATTGATGGCGCCCTGGCACACATCGGGGCTTTGGCCATGGTCTTGGTGCATCACCACAGGGATTTCAGGGTAGGACTCAACCGCAGCTTGAATGAGCAACTTCAAAAAGCCTTCGCCTGCGTATTTGCGGGCGCCAGCAGATGCTTGCATGATCACCGGCGCACCAGTTTCTTTGGCCGCCTCCATGATGGCTTGAACTTGTTCTAAGTTGTTGACGTTGAAAGCTGGAATGCCGTAGCCATTGGCTGCAGCATGGTCCAGAAGCTCGCGCATCGATACGAGTGCCATGTTGAAAAGTTCCTGAGAGTTAAAGATTCATGGTCAAGCGGCTTGGCTGCATCTATGGGGCAAATGAAAACAAATGCTGCTCGAGATGTAACCGGCTTGTAACTGTCCTGATTTTAACAAGCGCCTTTTGGTTTTGGTCAGCTTTGGGCCAGTCAGACTATGATTTCACCCATGTTGAGTCCGCTAAATTCATTTTCTGCAGAAGAGCGCCCCTGTATTTGGCGGCCTTACGCCATTGTCAGCCTGATTTTGCTGATCACTTTCTTGGCTTGGGACAGCACCGCTTGGGACATGTACCTTGCCACGATGTGGGGTGACCCCAGCGGCTTTGCCCTGCGTGACCACTGGTGGATGGCCAAAATCATGCATGCGGGCGCTCGCAATTTGGGCTGGCTTTTTTTAGTGGCCATGCTGATTGGCATCTGGCGACCCTGGGGTGCACTCAGAGCCTTGGCCACAGCCGATCGCGTCAGTTTGTTTTTAACCGTGCTCAGCGCATTGCTGTCTGTGACATTGATCAAAGGCTTCAGTCAAACAAGCTGCCCATGGGACCTTCAGGCGTTTGGCGGGGTGGCGCCTTACGTGTCGCACTGGAACCTGTGGGCTAGCGATGGCGGCGGCGGTCACTGCTTTCCGGCAGGTCACGCATCCACCGGCTTCGCCTTCATGGCAGCCTACTTTGGTCTTCGGCAAAACAATGCACCGGGTGCTGTGAAGTGGCTGCTTGTAGCCATGTGCATCGGATTTATTTTGGGAATTTCACAACAAATGCGCGGTGCGCACTTCATGAGCCACACCCTTTGGACCGCTTGGTTGTGCTGGACTGTGGGCTGGTTAAGTCATGTACTTTTTAACGCCATTGGGCGTAAAAATAAAAGTTAGTATTTACTCGGCTCTGGAAATTTTGAGCATGTTGGTACCACCGGGTGCGCCCATTGGCTCGCCACACGTGATGGCATAGATGTCCCCCGAGGACACAATGCCGCGCGACTTCAAATGCTTTTCTGCCTGCGCCAAAGCTGTATCGCGGTCTGCACTGGTGTCCATTAACAAGGGGCGCACGTTGCGGTACAGCGCCATTTTGCGTTGCGCGCTGAGTTTGGTGGTCAGTGCATAAATGGGAATTTTGACGCGATGGCGGCTCATCCACAAAGCCGTTGAACCGGATTCGGTGAGGGCCACAATGCCCTTGGCATTGAGGTGGTGCGCCGTGAACAAGGCGCCCATGGCAATCGATTGGTCAATGCGACTGAAGGTTTGGCCACTGAAATCGGCATCCAATTCGTACTCTTCGGCAGCTTCAGCAGCCAAACAAATTTTGGCCATTTCGACAACTGTTTCAAGGGGGTACTTGCCGGCAGCAGTTTCTGCGCTCAACATGACGGCATCGGTGCCATCCAACACCGCGTTGGCCACGTCACTCACTTCTGCGCGGGTAGGCACAGGGTTGGTGATCATGCTTTCCATCATTTGCGTGGCCGTGATAACCACCTTGTCGTGGGCACGGGCCAGTTTGATCATGCGTTTTTGCAACGCGGGAACCACGGCATTGCCCACTTCCACGGCCAAATCACCGCGGGCCACCATAATGCCGTCGCTGGCCAACAAAATTTCTTCCAAGCGGGGAATGGCTTCTGCACGTTCAATTTTGGCAATCAAGCCTGGCTTGTGGTTGTACTGAGCAGCAGCCACATTGGCCAACTGACGGGCCATTTCCATGTCGGTGGCATTCTTGGGAAAACTCACCGCTAAATAGTCAGCTTGAAAGCTCATGGCGGTCTTGATGTCTTCCATGTCCTTGGCAGTGAGGGCCGGTGCAGTGAGGCCGCCGCCTTGTTTGTTAATGCCTTTGTTGTTGGACAACTCACCACCCAGCTTCACGGTGGTGTTGACTTTTTCACCTTGCACGGAGTCGACGGTGAGCACAATCAGGCCATCGTTCAACAACAAAACATCGCCAGCCTTCACATCGCGGGGCAGTTCTTTGTAATCAAGGCCAACGCCTGTTAAGTCCCCAGGTTCTGTGCGCGAAGCGTCAAGCACAAACTTGGCGCCCGGCTCCAACATAACTTTGCCTTCGGCAAACTTGCCAACGCGAATTTTGGGGCCTTGCAAATCGGCCATGATGGCCACTTCTCGGCCCGCACGCGTGGCCGCTTCACGCACCAGCTTTGCAAGGTCAATGTGATCTTGCGCTTTGCCGTGGCTGAAGTTCAGACGAACCACATTCACACCAGCGCGAATCATGGCCTCTAACATAGCAGGATCGCGGGATGCGGGGCCTAAGGTGGCAACGATTTTGGTAGCGCGAGTGGGCATGTGAACATGTCTCCGATGTAATTGTTTCAATTTTCCCACGAAATGGGTGACATCCCGAGAACAAATTGTCAGTTGTCCCCTTTGATGCCCGCTTTTTCTACCACGCGGGCCCACCGGCTTAATTCGTTTTTCACCAAATCACTCATGCGCTCAGGTTTACCGCCAGCAACGACCAAGCCTTGCTTGTTCATGGTGTCTTTGACATCCGGCAATTGCAGCAGCGCATTGATATCGGCGTTCAGTTTGGCCACCACGTCTGGCGGTGTGCCCGCCGGAACAAAGACGCCATACCAAGTTTCCACCACGCCGTTGGCCACGCCCAGCTCTTTCAAGGTCGGCACATTGGGAAATGAGGGGGAACGCTCTGGGCTCATTAAGGCCAGCATGCGCAAAGAGCCATTTTGCAAATGCGGCGCCGCTGTTTGTAAGGCCACAATGCTGGCGTCGACATGGCCACCCATTAAATCGGTCAAAGCACCTGAGGTTCCTTTGTAGGGCACATGCAAAAGCTTGATGCTGGTTTCTTGTGCCAGCAACTCCATGGCCAAATGTTGCGGTGATCCAGTTCCAGGTGACGAGTAATTCAAAACCCCAGGCTGTTTTTTGGCAGACTCTTGAAAGTCTTTGAAGGTGTTCAAAGCTGACTTACCCGATGTGGCCACACCCAGCGCACTGGTGCCCAACAAAATCACCGGGGTGAATGCTTGCTGCGGGTTGAAAGGCAATTTGGGCATCAAAGCCGGAAACGTGCCGTGTGCCGTGGCAGTCACCAGCACCGTGAGGCCATTGGGCGCTGCTTTGGCGGCCATGCCGGTCCCAATGGAACCACTGGCGCCTGCTTTGTTGTCTGTGACGACCGAGACTTTCCATTTGTCAGCCAATTTGGGGCCCAACAAACGAGCCATCAAATCAGCACCAGTGCCTGTGGTGAAGGGCACCAACAAGGTCACTGGACCGGCGGGGTAAGCATTGGCGGCGCTGCTTGCACCTGCGGTTTGTGCTTTGGCCATGCCAAGCGACAAGCCAGCGAAGCAAGCCAGCGTCGCAAAACGCAAGCATGCGCGCTGCTTGAGTGAAAAGGCAAGAGAGTGCTGTGTCATAGGGTTCTTCAATTTAGGCTTGAGCTAATTTGCTTTTCCAAACATTCCAAGGCCGCTCAACTTGGCCTGCATTGGTTTCAGCAGAGTTGCGCGCTTCATCGTCAGACAAGTAAATCGGCTCGCCAGCGCCCATGCCAAAGCTCATGCGCATGGCTTCGGCTTGCAGCTTGGCATTGCCTTCGGTGTAGTAAGCACGGAACACCGCAAGTTGAATTGAATTGGCCACCACCACGTTGCCATGACCGCGCAGCAAGGCCACGGTGTTGTTGCCCAAGGTGTCTGCCAATGACTCGCCAATGCTTTGGTTGCGAATCAGCATGTCGGAGGTTTCACCCAAGGTGTCGCGAATTTCAAAAGTGGGTACGCTGCTGCCCAAGAAGCCGCTCATGTGGCAAATGGGACGCAGGCGCGCGCCCGTGACACCAAAAGGAATGATGGCGGGTGAGTGGCTGTGCACCACGGAGTTCACGTCTGGGCGTTTCTTCAAAATCGCACTGTGAATGAATCGTTCCAAATAGGATTTTCGGCCCTGTGCATCGTGCACGTCGCCATTCAAGTCGCATTCCACAATGTCAGCAGCAGTCACTGATGCGGGCGCCATGCTGCGCGCAATGAAAAAGCGCTCTGGGTTTTCAGGATGGCGAACACTGATGTGGCCAAAGCCATCAAAGACGCCTTCGTTGGCCAAGATTTGATTGGCTGTGGCCAAGTCTTCTAAGAGTTGTTGAATAGCAGGTGAAGTTGACATGGTGGTTTTCTTGTTGTGTGAATTTACAGTGCAATTTACTTGGTTAGAAACAAACGGGTCCAGTGCTGATTCCATTTTTCAGCCTCATCAACCACGATGCCTGGATCTGTCAAAACATAATTGAAATTGTTCAAATTAGATTTGACCTTTTGACTGGCCGGTGGCCGACCTAAGCTGTTTAAAAGTGTTTGCGCCTCGGGCGATAGAAAAAAGTCTGCCAACAAAGCGGCAGCATGAGGATGCGGCGCATTTCGAGCCACACCCACACCTTGCGGGCGTGCAAGTGTTGGCTCTATCGGCACCCAATCGATGGGGGCACCCCGTTGTTTCAACGACTGCGCATTGGCGTTGTAAATGGTCAAGCCCACATCGGTCTCACCCGCGGCCACCATTTGTGCCAACAAAATGTGACCTTTGCGAACATCTGGTTTTTGCTCTGACAATTTCCTGAAGAAAGTCATGCCGCGTTGTTCGCCCAGCGAATTGACCAAGCCACCCATCCACTCTGCATCTGTCGATTCAATGGCAATGCGACCTTTCCACTTAGGCTCTGTAAAGCCTTCGTAGTGTTTGGGCAAATCTTCGCGTTTGACTTTTTGTGTGTTGAAAGCGACCACAAAGAAATTCACTCGGTCAGGCATCCACATGCGGTGCTTGGGAATCATGCCTTGCGGTAAATCTGCAATGTGAGGACTGTGAAATTCCGACAGCATTTTTTCGCGGGCCAACATTTCCATCTCTGGCCCGTTGGTTTCCACCACGTCCACGGTATGGCGCTTGGCACGGCCTTCGTTCACCACGCGCTGAACCACGCCATCACTCAGACCTCGCCAAACTGTCACTTTGATGCCGTATTTTTTTTCAAACTCAGCCATCAAAGGGACCGACTCGGTTGGAGCCAAGGAGGTGTAAAGCGTGACGGCACCTTCTTTGCGAGCGCGTTCTAACAGCCAGGCTTCACGGTCTGGTGCTTTGTTCATGAAAATGGCATCGTGGGGCCCGACAATTTGCGGCACAGTGGTCTGCGCCACTGCAGACACACTGAGCAAAACTGTGGCCACACACATGGCAAGCCTTCGTGTCATGGCTTTAGAGCATTTCAAATCACGATCAAAACAAACTTGCAGCATGAAGTTCTCCTTCAAATGGAGGTCAAGGTGGATTTCACACGTGCAGGGTTCAGGGGTGCTTGGCGCATCCGGACACCCGTGGCATCAAAAAATGCATTGGCGATTGCCGCTGGCACCACGCGGCAGGTGGCTTCGCCCGCGCCGGTAGGAGGCGCCTCTGGGCGGTTGATTAACACGATGTCAATCTCTTCAGGGGTGTCATTGATTTCCAAAATGGGGTAGCTGTTCCAATCGACACTTTTGACTTTGTCGGGCGCGAACTGAACTTCTTCAAAAATGGTTCTGGACAGCGCTTGAACCAAACCGCCTTCAATGGTGTAACGCAAGCCCTGTGGATTCACAATCAAACCGCAATCGTGTGCAACTGTGAATTTACGGCCCCAAATTCGACCTGTTTTGCGGTTCACTTCAATTTCGGCAACCACGGCGACGATGGTGCCTGCGCGTTGTGCATAAGCAATGCCACGGCCACTCAAAATAGGGCCGCGCCTGTCACGCTTGGCATTGCCGCGTGGCTCCCAACCCGACTTTTCTGCCGCAGCTTTGAGGACGGCAATGTCTCGAGGTGCCTTGGCATATTTCACACGAAATGCAACCGGGTCTTCGCCGGTGGCATAGGCCAATTCGTCAATGAACTGCTCGCTGGCGAATTGAATTTGCAAGCCGACTGGATCGCGCATGTGCGAGGTTCGCATGGGCGACGCGCTTGCAATCAGATCGGGAATGACTTCCCATGCCAACATTTTGTTGTCGAAGGCATAGCTTTCTTCCGGCGTGCCAAAGGTGATGCCGCCTTTGGGAGGCAATCCCAGCTCCATGCCCACCAAACTGTCTCTTGGGTCTGACTCATTGCTGTCAATGGTGGCGCGCGAGAAAGCGCGGGTTGTGAAATCGTAGGCCACCACTTTGCCAGTGGCATCAATGGCGGCACGTGCGCGGTGAACTGATGCAGGTGCTTTAGGGTCCCAAGCAGTGCCATCGTGCCGCATGCCTTGCACTCGCACAGGCTGACCCACCAATTTTGAAATCATGGCAGCGTCTAGCACAGCATCGCCTGCATCGTTGCGGCCGTAAGAGCCAGGGCCTTGAACCCAGATGGCTTCGACTGTTTCAACGGGTACCTTTAACAAATTGGCGACACCGTCTCGGGCGTAATGGGGTTTTTGCGAGCCTGTCCAAATGGTGATTTTGTCTGCTTTCACATCGGCTACAGCGCTGGCCGGGCCCATGCTGGCGTGAGATTGGAAAGGCCATAAATATTCAGCCTCAACCACCTTCACGGCCGACTTCAAGGCCGAAGCCACATCACCGTTTTTGATGTCCTCAGAACGCTTGCGCGTTGGCGCTTGTCGAATGTGCTCATGCAGCTTTTCGAATTCAGGAAATGGTTTGTTGCTGGCCACCCAAGTGACCTTCAATTCCTTGGCAGCCTTCACAGCATCCCACTCACGCTCAGCCACCACAGCCAAGAAATTCTTTTCGCGCACTACGCGCGCACCTTTGATGTGCTTGATTGAAGACTCGTCTACCTTTTCTGCCAGCCCGCCTGCAACAGGTGTGCGAATGACACGGGCATGCAACATGCCAGGCACTCTCACATCTGCAATATTGCCTTCGGTGCCATAAACTTTCCAAGCAACGTCATTCCTTGGCAAGGACAGTCCAACCACTTTGTATTCAGACTGTGATTTGGGCTTAGCAACACCTTTAACGTCCAGTGGATTGCCAATGCGCTTGTTCCATTCCACCTTGGAATTGAAATACTTGCCACCAATCAACTCTGCATAAGAAACTTTTTGTGCGTCATTGCCTTTGACAGAAATGACACCGTCGAAAATACTCAAATTAGCAACGGGCACATTTAGTTTTTCTGATGCCAAATTAAGCAAAATGCGACGCGCCTCTGCAGATGCATTGCGAAGTGGTTTGGCACCTCCCTGAATACCCAAAGCGCTAGAAGCACCTCCCTGATTCAAAGAAGTGGCTGAGTTGCCCATCACAATTTTCACTTTGCGATAAGACACGTCTAACTCTTCTGCCACGATTTGACCAATGGCCACGTCAAGGCCTTGGCCCAAATCTACTTTGCCGTAATAAGCCACCACACTGCCATCAGCTTGGATTGCTACCCAAGAATCTAGCTCTTCCGCGTTCAGAGCAGGCTTGATGGCGCTGATGGTCGCCAACGTCGTGCCCACAGCGCCACCTGTGGCGGCAGCTGCTCTGCCTGCTGCTTGCGCAAAGGCTTCAGTTGGCAGGCTACCACTGGCGACTGAGACAACCAGCGCACCGGCTGCACTTAAAAAATCACGCCTTGAAGTCCCACTGACAACTTCTGTCTTGTCTTCTTGCAATTGAGTTGGACGGGCGCTGTCTTGATTGAGTTGGTGTGTCATGTGATCTCCTTAAGCCATCAAGGTTTGAGCGCGCTTGATGGCACGCAAGATGGAGACATGCGTGCCGCAGCGGCACTTCAACCCATCGAGTGCGGTTTTGATTTCAGCATCGGTGGCTTTGGGGTTTTTCTTCAGAAATGCGGCAGACGTCATGACCCAGCCATTGATGCAATGACCGCATTGCGGTACTTGCTCTTCTAAAAATGCCACTTGAATAGGGTGCGGTTTTTCGGGGGTGCCCAGGCCAGCCAAGGTGGTCACTTTTTTACCCTTCACAGCAGACACTGGCATGACACACGAACGCACCGCTTGGCCGTCGATGTGCACCGTGCATGCGCCGCATTGGGCCAGGCCGCAGCCAAATTTGGGATTGTTCAATTTCAGATCATCGCGCAATGCGTAAAGCAATGGCATCTGCGGATCGCTGTCAATTTGAACGGGTTTGCCGTCTACTTGAAATGGGGTTAAAGCCATGTTGTCTCCTGTTTAATTTGATCTGTCTTCTGAAAGCATTTCATCCAAAGCGGCCACCAGTGCGCGCTGCAATTCTGGATCTTGGCTGGAGTGCCCTGCTGTGTGCACCACTCGCAACTGGCCCAGTGGCCACACTTGCTTGAGTTGCCAGGCTGTTTCAGTAGGCGTCACCATGTCGAACTGGCCTTGCACAATAATGCCAGGTATGTCTTTGAGATAGCCATTGGCCATGTTGGGCAGAACGTTTCCGCGACTTCCCAAATCGGGATCATGCGCAAACATGTGCGCCGATATTTTGGCCATGGCCAAACAGTGCAGCTCATCTTCTGGTGAAACATAGCCATTCAACAAAGGCTCACTGGGGTGCACGCTGCTAAGGGCATCTTCCCAGGCACACCAAGCTTTGGCCATGGCCAGCACTTGGTCTTTATGGGTACTTTGCAGTACCTCGTCGTAAGCGCGCAGCACCTCACACGATTGGCCATGGGAGAACTGCTCTCTCAACGGTGTGAGTGCTGAAATGGCCTCGACATAAGCTTGCCATTCCGCTCTAAAAATGCGCGACGCGCCACCTTCTTTGTAGAGCCAATCAAGCTCTTGGTCTTGTGCCGCAAAGACACCTCGCAAGACCATGCCTGACACGCGGTTTGTGAATTTTTGAGCGTAGGTCAGCGCCAGTGTGCAGCCCCACGAACCACCGCACAGCAGCCACTTGTCAACGCCCCGTGCAATGCGAAGTTGCTCAAGATCAGCAAGCAGATTCGCTAAAAAGTTGTGCGCGGTTTCAGCGTGGGGCGTCGATCTGCCGCAGCCCCGTTGGTCCATGAGAATAATTCGGTACCGATGCGGATCAAACAAACGTCTGGCTGTTGGTGTACAGCCACCACCTGGGCCGCCATGCAAATACACCACAGGGCGACCTTTGGGGTTGCCGCACTCTTCCCAATAAACCTGATGGCCATGCCCTACATCCATGTGGCCCACAATGTAAGGGGTGATGGCTGGGTAAAGGGGGCTCATGCTTGTAAAGCCGTTCGGCCAAGTCCGGAAGTGCCAGGAAAAACCAAACTCTTAATGACCACAGGCACTGCGCCCGAGGTTTCAAGCATGGCGCCAATGTCAATGAAATCTAACTCTTTCAAGGTAATGCCATCGATTGACAACACCGGGCTGCTGATGTGCAACTCCTCATGGCAATGAATGCCAATGAGGCCACCGCAATCGGCTTCACCCACCAACAAAAGGGGATGCCCTTTCTGGAGTATGGCCTGCATGCCATCCACCACAGCACGGCAAAAAGCATCAAGGCGTTGAAAGGTGGCTGAGCCTTGCCAGCGATAGCACACCACAACAGCCTGTTCGCCATCGTGCAGGTCTAGACGACGGAGTGCGCGTTGAATGCTCGCTGAAATTTCTGGGCCATTCAATGTGTCAGCGGACAAATCCAATTGCGGCGCAATGACCGGCACATTGCGCAGCGGCAAAATAGTAGCGGGCTCTACGTAAATGGTGCTGCCGCTCACCTGAACGGTGTACTGAGATGCGCCAATGACTGTTGCGCGTATGCCTTGATCTGGCACCTCGAGCCTAGGCCCCCATGTTTCTGCTTTGGCCCGAATGGCTTTGGCCAACATGGGGCCTAAGTCGCCATAGGCTTGCGTTTCTCTGCCGTAAACGTATTCAGAGACACCCCCAGAAAAGGTCAGCACGTCAGGCATTTTTTGAGCTCGCAAAGGTTCAAGCCTGAGCAAGGACTGGCTGATAGCGTCTGGTGTAGAGGTGCCAGCCACTTCAAAAATTCTGTCGGCCATGCGCGCTACCATGCGCTCTAAATCTGCAGGCGCAACAGCTTGCCCCAATTGCAAATGGAGGCCGACTTCTTCTGCAAATCTTCGGCCAGCTTCTTCTAAGCGGACCACGCAACCGTTGGCGTCCAAGGCCACGATGCGCGCGCCGATGTCGACTGCTGTTAAGTCAACCAACTCGCCGTTTTCGCACACGGCAATTTTGGTGGTGCCGCCGCCAATGTCAATGTTCATGACGCGTGAGGTTTCGCGCACGGAGCGTGCTGCAGCCCCAGAACCAAATGCAGCGAGTGTGGTTTCTAAGGCATCGCCTGCGCTGACCGATACAAACTTACCTGCTTGCGCTGCAAACAAATCGGCAATGGCTCGCGAATTACTTCTGCGCACAGCCACACCCGTGAGAATCAAAGCACCCGTGTCAATTTTGTCGGGCTCAATGCCAGCTTGTTCATATTGCGCATGAATGAATTCACCCAAGGCCTTCGCATCAATGCTTTGATCTGAGGCATAAGGGGTGAGCAACACATCAGACTCATGCAGCACCGTGCGCTCGCTCACAATGTAGCGGTTGTCTAAGCGCTCTAGCACCAGTCTGGAAAAAACCAAATGCGACGTCGACGAACCAATGTCAACGCCCACGCTGACCAAAATAATTTCATCTTCGCCTTCCAAACTGCGGCGAACATTGCTGAAGAAAACGCGACCGCCAACAGGTGCTTCCTGCTGTTTGGGTGCGATCACGTTGTCACTCATTATTTTTTCGGCCCAAACTTTTCCATGAACTCAGCAGGAATGTTGTACCAATCGGGGTCCATGCGATCGGGCACGCTGTTGCGCTTCAAGAGTTCTTGGTACTCTTTGCGAATGTGCGGATCTTCCAACCAATACGGAATGGTGGTGCCGCCTTCGGTCACGTCTTGGGCGGTGTAGTCGGTGTGCTTAGAGCCCGGTGCGCCAGGATCGCGGCCAGGATTGTGCGGGCCAAACCAGGCAGTTAAGCGAAGCGCTTCTTCGCCCGAACTGAAATGTTGGTGATACCAGCGCGCACCGCCGGGTGCTGCCGACACCAAACCAACTGGCTCGTAATCAATGCGGCGTACCAAATGTTCCTTGCCATCTTTCCAAGGTGTTTCGCCTTCGTCTTCTGGCCAAGTGTAGGTATAGCCTTTGCCATTCAAACAAATGAGCACTGCTGCAGAGGTGTGCGCGTGCGCCCTGGAGTAGCGGCCGTTCTCGTGTTGACCAATCCAAAAGTAAAAGCAGTTGTTGGTCATGAAGGGCTCAATGCGGCGATAGCCGGGTGAGCGGCGGTTGTCCAAAGGCAACTCACACTTCATGACGTCGGGAATGAAGTTGGTTTTGCGCATGGCCAAACCACGTACGGGGTCGGCTTCCACTTCATCGCGCGCTTGGTAAAAATCATCGGCGCCGTTGAAGCGATCACGGAACACGAAGGGGTTGTTGAACACCGCTTCTGTGCTTTGCAACATGTTCAACACGTTAGGGGCCGTCGTGCCAGCCAACAACAAAGCGCCGCTGGACGTGGCATTCACGATGCGGTGCCACGCATTGATGGGGATTGAGAACATGGAGCCGGCTTGCCATTCAAAGACATGCTTCTTGGTGCCGCCTTCTTGCCAAACTTCGGTGGTACCGCGGCCTTCCACCACCAAGTAGATTTCTTCGTACATGTGCTTTTCAGGGTGCAGTGCGCCAGCACCCGGCACCTCGACCACGTAGCAGCCCCATTTGGTTTCTGTGCCGTAGAGTTGAATGAAATGGCCCTTACCGCCAGTTCTTTTCCAAGGCACCAAGGGCAAGTTTTGCACCTTGTTAATGCCCACATCGCGAAAGACGGGCAAACCTTCTGCTTCCATGAAAGCGTCGTAAGGCGTAGGTTGTTTTTTGAATACGCCATAGCCGGCTTTTTTGTGACCCGCTGGCTCGTGCCAATGGCTGGTGTCTTTGTCGTGGGGCATGTCTCAAGTCCAAAAATAATGGGTTGCAAAAGGGCGATGAAGGCCGCCCGGGATGCTGTTCTTTTATACAGAACGGCGTTCTACTATGCTAAACCACCCCTCTTGTAGCGTCAACAGGGTTCGCCTTTGCAAAGGCCTTGAATGCTGTGGCTTTTTCTCACAAGGCGCGACACCAAAAAGTGTTGTTCTGGCGCAAATCAAACGGGCGTCTAGGGTATTCACGAATGTGTGAGAAGCCCGATTTTTCGCTTAATAACAGCACTGTCTTTCAAAAGAGAACAGTGTTCTACATGCCGGAACAGGCGGCGGAACTCCCCAGTTCACTGGGCTCAATGATTTCATTTTTATTACTTGGAGATACACATGACTTTCAAATATCGCGCCCTCACTTTGGGTTGCTTCGCAGCAATGGGTTTGGCCGGCACAGCGCAAGCTGTTCAAGTTGCAGGCGAATTGCTCGAGGTTTACGGCAACGTTTACCCACAATACCAAACCGTGACGTTTGGTGACTCTTCAGCTACGGGCGCTGCAGTCAGCACTTTGACCGGTGGCAAAACTGGCGCACAAACCAACACCTTCAAAGCGGGTGCTGTCAGTGCCACCAAGTTAAACCCTGTGAACTCTTACATTGGTTTCACTGGCAAGAAAACAATTGACGGCCTGACATTGGGCTATGACTTGCAAGGCGTGATCAACATTGACAGCACTGCATCCAACCCTTCATTCATGTCTGAGCCACGTGACGCTTTTGTGTTTGTGAGCCACGACATGTTCGGCACTTTTCAAGCAGGTCAACAAGACACCATCTACAAATCCTACGGCGACAAAGTGCGCATGTTGGGCGTGTCTTCCAGTAACTTCGTTTCCACTTCCAACGTGGTGTCCAACCCCACATGGAGCAACAAAGGCACTTCAACTTCTTTCAACACTCGCGTGAATGGCCAATTGCTTTGGACCAGCCCCCGCATGGGTGGTTTTGAAGTCGGCTACTCACTGCGCCAAGATCCTATGAAAACTGCCACTCGCAACCAAGGCTTGAGCTCAGTCGGCATTAACTGGACCGACAAAACTTACTATGTTGGCTTGGCACAAGAAGTTCACGATGACTACTATGCGTTCTCTGGCGCTGCCTCTACGGCTGCAGCAGGCTCTGTCTACAACGCTGCCGCTGGCTTGCGTTCTAAAGACACCGGCACACGTTTGTCATTTGGCTACCGTGCAACAGGTGTTCGCATTGGTGCTGACACCTCCACCTTGAACTACACAGAAACTTCTGCTCAAGCCAACGGATTCCAGTCCCACAAGTTCAGCTCCTATCAAATTACAGGCGAGTACGACTTGAACAGCCAAATTTCTGTGGCTGCTCAATACGCCAGTACTGGCGCAGGTAACTGCACATTGAACGGCGCCATCTCTTGCTCGACAGTGGGCTTGGGCGGCAATTTGGTGGGTTTTGGTGCCAACTACAAGCTGGACAAAAACTTTGCCATCTTTGCATTGGTTGCCAAAGGTTCAGCCAACTCGGGTGGTGTGATTTCTTTGGGTAGCGGTGCTGGTAAGACAGCCATCGGTGGCACGATCAATGCTTCAGCAGTGGGCATCCAAGCTAAGTTCTAATCAAAGCACTTAGGTGCAATGAGCAAGCAGGTGTTCTTCACGGAGCACCTGCTTTTTTCTTGTTTGATCAGGGTCTTGAAATGAAAATGACTTTTGTAGATTTAAGCGTGTTGGTCAGTGTCTCTTTTTGTGCGTTTGCCAACGCGGCCGATTTGGAAGCAGCCAAAAGGGGCGAAACGCTCTATATGCAACACCAATGCTACAGCTGTCATGGCACGCAGGGACAAGGTGGCGAGCGCAATGCGGGCCCAAAAATTTTCCCCAACCCTACGCCCTTTGTAGCGTTTGAATTGCAAATGCGCACACCCCGCAATTTGATGCCACGTTATTCCGTACAAAACATCAACGATGTGCAGATGAAAGATTTGTATGCGTTTGTGGAAAACATGCCCAGCAGCCCTGCTGTTGCACAAATTCCATTGCTCAGCAATGCAATGCGCTGAATCACATTAACTTAGAAGCTTATTTCCGCGTGAAATACAGTTTCGTGCCGTGAGTACCAGCTGCGGTACAAACTGATGACCCTTTTGAAGGGCGCTGGTGAGTATGGTCAGTCCCGATTAAATGTTGGCACTCTTTTTCAGTCACTCTGCACAAAAATGCAAGGCGAGTTGATAGTTGATCTGACATCTTCAAAGCAACACTCCATGCGCTTTGACCATATCGTGAATTGGAAAATAATTCAAGTTAGGCGCCTCAATGAGCACGTCTACTTTTCTGCCGTACATGCACTTCGACACCTTTGTCGCTAGCTTGATCATCAGACTAGCAGGATCATCCACCGGCTCAGTGAGTTGAACCATGAGATCAACATCACCGCCGCGAGTTGATTCATTGACACGAGATCCAAACAACCAAACAGGCGCAGCATGTCCCACAACCTCTATGGTTGCATCGCGAATAGCTTGGACTTGATGTTCTGTGAGGCGCATCTAGTCATTCTAGACCCCAAACATTAGAACTCAAAGCATCAACGCGCCTGACAAACCACATCCAGCAAAGCTGGACGACCTTTTTTCACTTCTGCCAACGCACGTTGGAGTGCGCCTTTAAGTTGCGCTGGATCTTTGATCGGGCCTTCTGCCCACACACCCATGCCCTGCGCAATTTTGGCGTAATCAATATCTGGATTGCGCAAACTGTTGCCAATCCAGGCTTGGTCTGTGCGGCGGTTGTGCAATGACGCCATCCGCTGCAAGTGCATCACTTCTTGGTAATATCCGCCGTTGTTGTGCATGACCATGAGCAATGGAATTTTGTGGTGAGCAGCGGTCCACAATGCACCAGGCGCATACAACAAATCACCATCAGGCTGGAATGTCACGGTCATTCGGCCTAAGGCTTTGTTGGCCAACGCAGCACCCACCGATGCTGGCAAGCCATAGCCGACACCTTGTCCGCCAGAGCCCCCCAACATTTGGTGGTACTCGGTGGTGGGCCACAACTTGCGTGCCCACGCAATGCGATCGCTCACCGCCAAACACCAAGGCTCGTTTTTGATCATTTCATAAGTTTCCATGGCCAAGCGTGCTGTGCTGATAGGCGAGGCATCCCAGGCCAATGCGGCGCCTTCTTTGGCATCTTTGAGTTGCTGATCCCAGCGCTTTTTCATGGGCTCTTTGCGCGCTTCAAAACTGGCTTTTTGCGCTGCGCTGGCATTCTTCAAAATGTAGTCTGTGAGGATGGGCATAGAAGCTTGCGCTTCACCAGGAATGGCCATCTCGACTGACAAGAATCTTTGAAAGTCTTGGTAGTTGGAGCGAATGGACACATCGTTCATGCCAATGGTGATGATCTTCACATCGGGCTTGGCTTCTGGCCGAACTGTCTTGAAGGGATCACTGAGCCCATTGACTTGGCCCCAAGGGTCGAACACTTCAAGCATCAAAATGACGTCAGCATCGCGCACCAATGCGCGCTTCTGATCGCTCAAGCACAGGTGATGCGTATTGGGAAAATTCATGCGCCCGCCCAAATCAACCACGGGTGCTTGCAAACTTTCTGCCAATTTCACCAAAGCCTTCACGCCCTCTTGGTTGCGCGTTGCACGGTCTGCCAAGATGACGGGGTTCTTGGCATTCAGCAAGAGTTTGGCGGCTTCTTGAAGTGAGCCTGTATCACCTTGCAGTGGCAAGCTAGGGCGCAGTTTGGGAATGGTGGGCGTTTTGCCATGAATGGCGTCTTCTTGCAAATCAATGTCGGCCATGATGACCACAGGGCCCATTTGACCCGTGGTGGCCACGCGGTAAGCGCGCACAGTAGATTCAGCAAAGTGCTGCAACGAACCAGGCGCATCGTCCCACTTCACATAATCGCGCAGCAACAATGCGGGGTCTTGTACTGAGTGTGACCACTCGGTGCCAGGTCTGCGCTTGTCGGCATCGATGCCGTTGCCACCAAACATGATGACAGGCACACGATCGCACCATGCGTTGTAAACCGCCATGGCTGCATGCTGAAAACCCACACTGCCATGCGCCATTACCGCCATGGGTTTGCCTGCGGCTTTGGCGTAACCATGCGCAATGGCCGCTGATGATTCTTCATGCAAACAAGTGATCAACTCTGGCGCTTTGTTGCCGCCATAGTTCACGACAGATTCATGCAAACTTCTAAAACTGGAGCCTGGGTTAGCGGCAACATATTCCAAGTTCAAACTCTTGATCACATCGACCATGAAATCGGAACCGGGGCGCGGAATCAGGCGACCACTCTCCACAGCCTTGGCATCTACGTCACTGAGCTTGGCTGCAGCAGCATTGACAGCAGGGCCAGCCGCTTGGGCTTGCTGAACCATGGCGACACCCGCAGCAGAAGCTGTGGCCACACCTTTGAGAAAATCACGACGGCCGGAAGTGGCTTCTGATTTTTCAGATTTGGTGTCCGCGCTAGAAGGCTGGTTCTGTTCATGCATGTGAGGCATCCTTTGAATGGGCGGGAATCCAGACCACCATGATGTTGGCAATGATGATGGTAGCTGCTAACAAATAGAACGCGGCCAGCAGGCCATACTGATCCGCCACAATACCGCCCAAGATGGGGGCAATGGCTTGCGCACCAGATTGCATGCCAAACATCAAACCGATGGCAGTGCCGCCCATGTTTTTAGGCGTGGCATCTAGCATCCAAGCCTGCATGATGGGCCTGGCTGCATAAAGGAAAAATCCTAATACGGCGATGAGAAACACAAACCAAGGCGAGCCGCCTGCAAAGGTCATGAGCAACAAGACCACGCCGCTCATGCCAAACGAGACCATCAAAATGTTCTTGCGCCCCATGGTGTCAGACAAATGTCCCGCAATGGGCGCAGCAATGAAGCCTGTGAGTTGCAACAAGGCCATGCCAGCGCCAACCCAAAACAAGCTGTAATGCATTTCATTGGCCAAGTACAAGGGCAAGAAGGTGAGCAAGGTGCCTTGCGTCATCGATCTAAAGCCAGAGCTGAGGGTGAGCAAAAACAAGCCAGGCGTTTTCATTAAAGTGCGCAGTCCCGCAACATAGCTGCGCATGCTTTGACCTTTTGAATCTGCAACATTGGCAGCACTTGGAACATTTCCGTCACTCACTTCAACTGAAGTTTTTGCTTTTTGCTTGGGTGCAAAAGTCATGGTGCCCAAGAAAAACAAGATGAGCATCGACATGGCAGCGCCTGGCACCACATTGAGCACCACAATTTCGCGCCACGACAAAGTGGTTAACAGTGCTCCCACCGCCAAGGGTGCCAGCGCATCACCCACATTGCCGCCCATGCCATGCAATGACAGTGCCAAACCCTTGCGCTTGGGAAACATGCTGCCCAATAATGGAATGGCGGTGGGGTGCCACAAATTGTTGCCAATGCCTACCAGCATCACGCAAATGAGCAGCATCCAGTACTGTGAACTGAAGCCCATCATGAGGTACGGAAAGCCCACCCAAAATAGCGAAAGGGCCATCAGTTGGCCCTTCTTACCCCACACATCCACCAACATGCCGCCAGGCACGTTAGAGATTGCACCCGCCGCATACTGGCAAGTCATGATGAAGCCAATTTGGCTGTAGTTCAGACCCATTTCGTTGCCAATGAGTGGCAACAACATGAAAAACGTGGCGGGGTACCAATGCGTGAGCGAATGGCCCAAGGTAATGAGTCCCATATTGCGAATGTCCAGCTTGGACATTGGTACGGCGACATCAGCAGCAGCTTGCGAGGTACTCATGGTTTTGCTCCGCGGATAATGATTTCATCGTAAAGCTTGCGCCATTTGTCGCGGCCGTCCAAGCTTTCTTGTGGATCCACCACCAACATTTTGTAGTTGCGCAACAATGACGCAATTTTGCTGTTAGCAGGCAAGTAGGCCAAATCGGCATAAGCTTGCTGGCCTTCTCCCAACAAATAATCCATGAACAATGCAGCGGCGGCTGGGTTTTTGGCGTTCTTCATCACACCCACCGCATTGCCCCTAACCACCGCAGGCTGAAGCACCACCCAATCGATGGGTGCGCCTTTTTTCTTTAGCTGCTCGGGCATGTAGTTGTAAACCGTGAGCGCCACGGGCACTTCACCCGCTGCCACCATGTTAGTTAAGTTGGTATGGCCCTTGCGCACTGAAATGCCGTTGCTTGTGGCCAAGTCGCGAAAGTATTGAAGCCCTTTGGCTTCACCCATGGACTTGACTACGGTTACAAACCAATCGATGTTTTCAACTTCAAAACCCAAACGGCCTTTCCATTTGGGGTCGAGCAAGTCGTCATAGGTTTTAGGCAATTCAGCTGCTTTGACCGACCCGGTGTTGTAGGCCTGCACCCACATGGAGTAGATGGTGGTGGCGTATTCTTTGTGCGCCGGCACGCTGCCCGGCATGAGTTCCGTGAAATGAGGGGACGCTACAGCCTGCAACATTTTTTCGCGGTGAAGCACCTCAAGCTCGACTGTGCCAGCGTGGACCAAATCGACGTTGTAGCGTTTGGCCCGAGTTTCATTGATGGTGCGGTTCATGACGCTGTCGCCACTGGCACGCCATGTGGTGACCTTCACACCGTATTTTTTTTCAAAAGGATCTATGAGGGGTTTGAGATCCTTTTCTGCAATGGACGTATAGAGCGTGATGCCGCCTTCCAATTTGGCCGCAGCGGCCAGCTTGGCTGATCGGTCTGGTGCCGTGCTTTTGAGCAAGGCCATATCGGTTGCGCTTTGCGCTTGAGCTAAGCCACTCAAACTGCCCAAACACAGGCACAAGGTCATCAAATGAACAAAGTGGCGCACTCTGAACACAGTAGAACGTTTGGAATTCAGCATGCTGTGATCCTTTGTTGTATGCACCCGGGGTGCTTTGGCTTGAACGCGTATCAAGCTTTGCGGTTGAAAATATCGTCGTAAATTTTGTTCCACTTTTGACCATCGTCCAAAGTTGTTTTGGGGTTGGCAAAGGTCAAGGGCATTTTGTTCAAGTTAGAAGGCACTTTGGTGCTGGTCGGAATGAAATCCCGCTTGCCCAAAATATGTTGGCCTTCCGTCAACTCAAAATCTTGGAACAACAATGCGGCATGCGGATGTGGCGCATGTCGGGCAACACCATTGGCATTGGGCCTTGCAATGGTGGGGTCTAAGGCAAACCAATCGACTGGCGCGCCAGAGTTTTTAATTTGCTCAATTTTGTAGTTGTAAACCGTGAGCGCCATCGGTACTTCGCCAGATGCCACTAAGTTGGACAACAAGGTATGTCCCTTGCGAACCGACACTGCGTTCTTGCGGGCAATTTCTTTGAACAAGGCAAGGCCTTTTTCCTCACCCATTTTCATGACGGTTTCAGCCAACCAGTCGCTGTCATCCGCCTCGACTGACAACTTGCCTTTCCATTTTGGATCGAGCAAGTCTTGATAAGTTTTAGGCAACTCTTCTTTTTTAATCAGTTTGGTGTTGTAGGCACACGTGAAAATATTCAAGCGTGTGGCAATCCACTCCTTGTGTGAGGGAATGGCTTGAGGAATGAGCTCGTTCAAAAAGGGCGAGTTGACTGCGATCAATATTTTCTCGCGAGACAACACTTCCATTTCGGGGCTGTTGGTCTCAAACACATCGACCTCAAAGCGATTGGCTTTGGCTTCCAACAAGCCGCGCTGTAAGATTTTTTCTGAGCCGCTGCGCCATACTTTGGCTTTGACGCCGTACTTCGCTTCGAAGGCGGAAGTGAGCGCAGCCATGTCGTCAAGCGGCATTGACGTGTAGATGCTGACAACACCCTCTTTTTTCGCGCCTTCAGCCAAACGCTTTTGGCGCTCCGCCCCAGTCAAAGCTGCCAGAGCTGCGATGCTGTTGGCTGGAGCTTGCGCCATGACAGAACCCAAGCTAGCAGCACCCAGGGTGGCTGCGCCTGCTTGAATCATTTGTCGACGTGAAAAATGAGCATTGTTCATTCGATATCTCCAATTAGGATTTAGGGGGAAGTGTGGGCAGTTCCGCCTCGTAAGCTTCCTCCATGCGTGGCTTCATGCCGTGCTTGGCCAAAGACTCTTCGAAACGAGTGCGAACTGCCTGACTTTCGTCAGCATAATCAATTTGGTCGCCTCCCACACGGCGGCTGATCCAAGCCTTAGGTACGCCTTGGGCATTTCGTATAGACACCACCTCGTGTTTAAAAGCAAGGTAACGTGCAGGTGTTTGCCCCGTATTGAAATGCTGGTGGAACCACATGTTGGGCGGCACAATCATGGCGCCCACTTCCCAATCGTATTGACGCGCCTCTTCGCCTTCGGGCCACATCAAGCTGTAGCCTTCACCGCTCAAAATAATCACGTGGGCGCCTGGGCCGTGGCAATGTGCCTTTTTGTAGGTGCCTACCGGGAATTGAGAGATGTGGCTGTTCATGGAGCCACGTGCCATGTTGAATCGAATATGTCCGCCGCCGGCACCGCGCTCTTTGGCGCTGATGAGTGGCAAGTTGACGGCATCAGCCACAAAGTTGGTTTCAAGCAGCAAACCCTTTTGCTCGCCCTTGCCGCTGAAATAATCTGGCTCGCCATTGAAGCGGTTGGCGAAGTCGTGTTGCGTATTGAACACAAAGTTCAAATCTTCGTACAAGTTAATGACGGGTGGGCCGTTGGTCACGGCCACAAAACGCGCAGCATCTTTGCCTGAACCATTAAAGTGTTGGTGCATGCAGTTCAAAGGAATGGCAAACAAGGCGCCCGCTTGCCACTCAAATGTGATGCGATGGCCTTCATCATTCCAGACCGTGGTGGAACCACGGCCAGACAACACATAAATCATCTCTTCAAAAATTTGACGCTGTGGTTCGAGTTGTTTGCCGGGCGCAATTTCGCACACATAGCAATCGTTGGACGTGCGAGAGGCTTCGTGGTTGATGTAAACACCTTTGCCGCCGCGGCGTGCCCAAGGTTTTAAATCAACCGTGTTCAAGCTGCGAATGTAATGGGCACTGATGATGTCCAAACCTTCGTTTTTGACCCAGCGGGTATAGGGTGTTTCTTTTTCGGTCGCGAATTTGGAAGCGAGGTCTTCCGATACGAGTGCGTCTTTTGCCATGTGCTGCTCTGTTTTATTTGTAATGAGACAAGGGAGGGCACACAAGGTGCCCACCTATTTTTTACTTGCGCAAATATTTCAAAATTGCTTCGCCATCCAACTTGATCGAAGGATCAAACTCTGGCGCGTTCTCAATTTGCTCCAAGTCATTCAAGCCGCAATATTTGAAAATACGGTTGATAGAGGAGATCAAGCGCACAGGGTGATCAGGATCGGCGTTGAAGTGTTGGTGGATGGTATTTGGTGGAATGTAAATCACATCACCGGCTTCCCACTCGTAACGCTTGATTTCGTCTTGCGGCTTCCAGTGGTAGGTGTCTGTAATTTCGACATCGCAGTCTTGGTGTAAATCGTAACCGCGGCCTTCGAGCACATACACGCACTCTTCAGCCAAGTGACGGTGCTTACCAGACTTGCTGCCGGGTGGAATGATTTGCATGTAAGCATCGACGGTTTCGATGCGGGTGTTCATGGATTCGTTCAGCAAGTGCTTGAGCAAGCCTTGACGCGCCATTTCCCATGGCATGTCGTCTGGGCGCACCACTTTGTGGCGCTTGGAATTGCGCGCAGGCATTTGCTCTGCATCGTCCAAAAGACCTTGGTAATACTTGCCTTGTTGGTTGCCTTGCAACCATGATTTTGATTCGTCCCAAGCCATCTCAGTAGCCTCCCTTTGGATGGTTAAAGTCTTCTTCGTCGTTGCGCGCCACAAAGCCTTCACCGCCTGGTGCGGGCTCGCTTGGGCGTGGTTCGACTTGGTGTTGGAACAGCATGTTCATGAACATGTACATGGGCTTGGTCTTGATGACCAACGCACGCGCAGGGCGCTCGTTGCTGGCGTTAAAGTGCTGGTGTACACAGTTGTTGTGAACCACTGCAATGTCGCCCGCTTTCCAGTCATAGCGAATGCCATCGTGAATTTCGTAGCCGGTGCCATCCAAAATGTAGAACGCAGCTTCATTCACATGACCGTGCTTTTGTGAATTGCCACCAGGGCCGTATTCTTCCAAGTGCATGTGAAAGGTTTGTGTGATGCCATCTTTGGGCTCCACATAGTGACGGCTAAAAGCTTGGGGGCCATCGTTGAATTTGATGTCCTTGCCTTTGCGCACGCGGGGCATGGCGCGCAAACGCTTCAATTCATCGCCTAAGTTGTAAGGGCCGGCAATGGCGCGTACAAAGGTGCGATCTTTCTTACTGTGGTAGTGCGACTCATTGGGAACGAATTCCGTTGAGGGCGCTTTTTTGTCATCAGCACTCATGGTTTTCCTTTTGGATTAAAAAATTAATTTTCTTGTTTGAGAACGATGCAGTCGGAAGGATCCAACACGATATGAATAGGTGCTCCAACGGGTGTTTTTTGACTTGGGTGAACACGGGCCAACATGACTTTGTCGTTCACTTGCACCTGAAAATCAAGCACATCGCCTAAGAAGATTTTGGCAAACACGGTGCCTAAATAATGGTTGGTGTGACTGACGGGCGGTGTTGAATCGCTGAGGTGCACGTCTTCTGGGCGCACACACACTTGCACTTCTTCTCCCACATGAAAATCATGGATCATGGGGACTTGAACCGTGCCAATTTCTGAGTCAACCACCATGTCCCGGGCTGCAGCATCCACCGACCTGACGGTCGCCTTGATGAAATTGATGGTACCCACAAAGTCAGCGACGAACTCCGTGTTGGGCGTTTCGTAAATTTGACGCGGTGTGCCAATTTGCATAATGCGGCCATTGCGCATGACCGCAATTTCATGCGACAAGGCCAGCGCTTCTGACTGATCGTGTGTGACGTAAATGGTCGTGATGCCCAACTCGCGTTGAATTTTCTTTAACTCAAAGCGCATCTTTTCACGCAGCTTGGCGTCTAGGTTAGACAGGGGCTCGTCAAGCAACAACAACTTGGGCTCCATGACCAAGGCGCGCGCCAAAGCCAAACGCTGTTGTTGTCCACCTGAAAGTCTTGTGGCATCGCGGTCTGCATATTGCGCCAATTCGACTGAATCCAACACCCGCATGACTTTGGTTTCAATGTCTTTGCGAGAATATTTTTTCTGCCCCACTTCCAATGGAAAACTGGCATTTTGAAAGACCGTCATGTGGGGCCAAATGGCGTAGGACTGAAACACCATGCCAAATCCACGTTTGTTAGGCGGGATAAATACTTTCTGCGCTGAGTTGTAGACGGCAGTGCCACTGACAGTGATCACACCTTCAGTGGGTTTTTCCAAGCCTGCAATCGATCGCAAGGTGGTTGTTTTGCCGCAGCCGCTAGGACCCAGCAAAGTAAATAGCTGACCCTCTGGCACTTCAAAGCTCACATCTTGCGCGGCCTTGACGACGACACCTTTGTCACTCACATATTCCGTATGCAATCCACTGACATTTAGCACTTTAATTCCTTGTTTTAAATGAAGTCAGGCAAGGCCGCGCTGGCCTTGCCCACCTGCAACTTATTTAGCTGTCTTTGACACCAAAGCGTTTGCCAGCCATCTGAGCGATGCCGACCAAGACCAGCAAAAGCAAAATGAAGAGCACGCTCAAAGCAGACAGCTCCACATACTGTCCGTTCTCCCACAGCTCCCAAATCACAATGGAGATCACTTCATTGCCAGGGCTGTACAAAAGAATCGAAGTGGACAGCTCGCGAATCGAAACAATCATCACGTAAATCCAGCCAGCCACCAAGCCCGGCTTGAGCAATGGCAAGATGATGCGGCGAAACACCGTAAACCAACTGCCCCCACTCATGCCACCCGACTCTTCCAAGTCTTTGTGAATTTGCAACATAGACGTGGTGCTGTAGCGCAAACCATAAGGCAGGAAGCGCGTGACATAGGCCAACAAAATGATCCAAAAGGTGCCATAAATCCCAATGTCAAACGTGAGGTAGAAAATCATAATTGACACGCCAAGCACCAAGCCAGGAAACACCATGGGCAATGAAGCCAAGTTGTCCAACAACCAGCGGCCGCGAATTTTTGTCTTCACCACAATCCAACACACAACAGCCGCTAACAACATCACGGCTGTCGCTGTTGCGAACGACATCCACAAACTGTTTAAGACTGCGTTGCGGATGGATTCGGAGCCCAAAATATAGCGGTACCCGTCCAAGGTGATGCGTGACAAAGCTTCGACAGAAGGTGGTGCATAAAATTTTTGCAACGACGACCACAAAAGCACTAAAAAGGGCAGAACAACAATGAACAAAAAGTAAACAATGAAGATGGCCATTGTGAAGTAGCGCCATAAACCTAAATCGATGGTGCGAGGACGGAAACCTTTGCCCGTCACGGTGGCATATTTGCTGCCTGTCGATGAGATGCGAGACTGCACATAAATGCCGCCCGTGGTGAGCAGCAACAAAATAACTGAATAACTGGCCGCCAATCCAATTTGGCTTGGATACTGGTGAATGGCTTGGTAAATGGCAGAGGTGAAGACTTGGATGCCTGCGGGCAAGCCTAAAAGTGCAGGCACCTCAAATGAGGCGATGGTGTTGACAAACAAAGTCAGTACCGTGGCCATGATGGCGGGATAGGCCAACTTCAAGGTAATGCGGCGCAATGTATTCAATATGCTAGAGCCGCTCATGACGGCCGACTCTTCAAGCGAGGGGTCCATGGCCTTGAATGCCGACGACATGAGCAAGAACGCCATTGGCGAGCAATGCAGTGCGTCGACCCAAATCATGCCCCACATGGAGTAGATGTTGAAAGGCGGTGAGTTAAGGCCAAAAATGGCCATCGCCCAAGTGTTCAACAAACCAATCTTGGGGCTGGCCAACATGATCCACGAAATGGTGAACAAAATGCCTGGAATAATGAGTGGCACGATGGACAAGGCAAAAAACAAACGCCGCAAAGGTGTATTGGTTCGCTCGTTCATCCAAGCCAATGCCGTACCGATGACAAACGCCAACAAAGAAGTGCCCAACGCAAATTGCACTGAGTTCCAAAAAATAGCCACTGTTTCTGGGTTGGTATACGCCGTGACGTAATTACCCAATGTGAAAACCGACGGCGATGAAGCGGTCTCTGGCGTGTGGAAACTCTGCCAAATCATGAAACAGAATGGGACCAAAGCAAGAATGGCCACCACTACCAGGCTGATACCGATGACCACCCACTTGGCGTCAAATGCTGCACCAAACTTAGGGCTTGCAGTTTCTGCGACTGAACTTTGCACGAATTAATTCTCCAGAATTACGCTGATCAAATCAGAACCGGTTACTCGTTCTTTTATGCGGAACTACAGTCCATATAAAGGCACAAAGGCTATTAGGCGGGAATCAACCAAAAGTGTCAAGAGACGGCCGGACGGGTTTACCCTAGCGGGAGTTTTCCTCTCATGAATCTCGAAGGCGACTCAGGTTGGCGTCTTTTCAAAGCGTTTAATTTGAGTCATCATTCTTTTATAAGGAACGATGTTCTTTTAAGCGGGAAATCGATATGATGTCACACAAAGGCTTGTAGCACCCAAAATCTTTCGTCCTTCAAAAGCTGATGACCTCACCATCATGGCTTAGACAGGGCGTTCATTACAAACCCAGAAGCCTTCGAATGGAAATGTCAGAATCTCATGACCACTGAATCCTCTTCGTCCAAAAGCTCACGCTTGTCATCTGTCGCAGCAGCTGTTCGCGTCCTGAAATGCTTCTCTGAAGTTGAGCCTGAAATTGGCATCAGCAGTTTGGCTAAACGTTTGTCTTTGGCCAAGAGCACGGTCCACCGCTTGGCCGTCACGCTCACCAGTGAAGGCCTTTTAGAACAAAGCCCCGAAACAGGCCGTTACCGCTTGGGCATCAATTTGTTCGTGATGGGAGCTTTGGTTCGCCGTCGTTTGGATGTGTCCAACATGGCGCAGCCTTTTTTGAATGTGCTGCGCGAACAGACCGGCGAAACCATTCACTTGGCCGTGATGAACGAAACCAATGTTTTGTACCTCTACAACCTCGAAAGCCGCCAAGCCATTCGCATGAAGAGCTACATCGGCACCATCAAACCGGCCTTCTGCACCTGCGAAGGCCGGGCCATTGTGGCTTTTGGTGGCCCCGAATTGATGAACAAGGTTCTTAACGCACCGCTCATAGCGCGCACCCCTGGCACGCAAACCGATCCCGCGCAACTCATGAAAATGTTTGCCGAAATCCGCTCCTATGGTTATGCCATTGATGATGAAGAGTCTGAACAAGGCATGCGCGGCATTAGCGCACCGCTCAGAGATATCACGGGCCAAGTGGTGGCAGCCATTGGCATTGGCGGTCCTAGCCAGCGTTTGACGCTTAAAAAGTTACGCGGTTTGGCGCCTGTTTTGCTCAGCACCGCCGAGGCCATCTCGTCTCAATTGGGCTATCGCGCGTAATTTTATGTCTCAAGCAGTACACCTCATTCAACTGGCTGGATCCGATCAGTCCTTTCCTTGCGCAGACAACGACACCCTGCTTCGTGCAGCACTTCGAAGTGGCATCGCATTTCCCTACGAGTGCAATGTTGGCTCTTGTGGCAATTGCAAATTTGAATTGCTGGAAGGCGTGATGTCCTCCTGCTGGCCAGAAGCGCCGGGCCTTTCAGACAAAGATCGCGCCAAAAACAGAGGTCTTGGTTGCCAGAGCAGACCCTCCGGCCCTCTTCAAATTAAGCTTCGCACCAGCGATAAATATGCGCCTCAGCATCGCCCTGTTCGCACCACTGCAACTTTTGTTTCATCGCACGCCATCACGCACGATTTGTCGGAATTCAAATTTGAAACCGCCACACCTGTTGCTTTTTTAAGTGGCCAATACGCTTTGGTTCAAATGCCAGGTATTGCGGGGCCGCGCGCCTACTCTATGAGCAATGTGGGCTTGATCAATGGCAACTCCCAAACAAGACAAGTCATGGAGTTTCAAGTTCGGCGTGTTCCTGGCGGGCATGGCAGTGCGCACTTGTTTGATCAGTTGGCACCAGGCGCACAAGTTGAAATTGATGGCCCTTACGGCATGGCCTACCTGCGAGAAGATGTTGAACGTGACATTTTGTGTGTAGCGGGTGGTTCGGGTTTAGCACCCATGGTTTCGATTGCACGCGGTGCATTCAGCAGCCCCAAAATGCGTGACCGAAAATTACATTTCTACTATGGTGCACGCTCTTTGCAAGATGTCTGCGGCTTGGACATGCTGCAAGCGCTTTCCGACTGGGATGCTCGAGGCCATTACCAAGCGATCATTTCTGGTGAGCCAGACACTGTCAACTTAACCAAGCCTTATATGCGTGGTTTTGCCCACGACGCAGTGGCGCAAAGCTTTGGCGAACGTTTGCAACAAATGGAAATTTATTTTGCAGGTCCCGCCTTGATGGGACAGTCTCTTTTAAAAACTTTGATTGATCTGAAAGTGCCCATGGACCAAGTGCACTTTGATCAATTTTATTGAACGGTCCGTATGAGCAGCGAAGACATTAAAAACAAACACAGCGTCCAAGACCACCAATACGGCGCTGACACGTATCACACACACGATGGCGAAGCAGACCATGACCACGATCATGATTTTGCGGGCGACGATCCGTCACAAGAATCTTTGTGGCGCCAAGACAATGTGATCTTGCACAGCGTGGGCATTGATGTGGGCTCTTCAGGCACGCAGGTGGTCTTTTCGCGCATTCACTTAAGGCGCATTGCAGAAGACTTGTCGAGCCGCTACACCGTGGTTGAGCGCACCGCGCTGTATCAATCGCCTATTTCTTTAACGCCTTATTTGAGCGACAGTTTGATGGACGCCAAAGCACTGGGCGCCATCATTGACAAAGCCTACCAAGAGTCGGGTTTGCACCCCGATGAAATTGATGCCGGTGCCGTCATTTTGACGGGCGAGGCGCTTCGGCGCGAAAACAGCGAATCGATTGCGGCAGTGTTGGCAGAACAAGGCGGCGAGTTTGTATGCGCCACAGCCGGCCACCACATGGAGGCCATGCTGGCTGTGTACGGCTCTGGTGCGGCCAAACGTTCTTACGATGAAAAGCACCGCATCTTGAACATCGACATTGGTGGCGGCACCACCAAGCTCGGTCTGGTTCAAAACGGCGAACTGGTTGCTACGGCCGCTGTGCATTTAGGCGGACGCCTGATGGTGGTGGATGAAAAAAACATGCTGACCCGACTCGATCCGGCTGGTGCTTATTTGGCCAAACAAGCTGGCTTCAACTGGAAGTTGGGCGATCAAGTTACCCGTCAAGAATTGGCCACCGTGGCCCATTGGATGGCCGACGCATTGGTGCGCGTGCTCACTCAAACTTTTTCACGCGAAGATTTGTCTAATTTGTTTTTAACCGACCCCGTCGACGACTGGGGCCAACTCGACGGCATCATGTTCTCGGGCGGTGTAGGTGAGTATGTTTATCGCCGCGAGATGCGCGACTTTGGCGACTTGGGCAAATTGTTTGGTGAAGCGGTGCGTCAGCGCCTAGATCAAAATGCCGTGCCGGTGCCTCTATTACCAGCGGGTGAATGCATTCGTGCCACTGTTTTAGGCGCTTCTGAATACAGTGTTCAATTGAGTGGCAACACCACCTTCATTTCTGAACCTGCAGCGCTTTTGCCACGCAAAAATTTGCAGGTCATTCCTTTGAACCTTGAGTTGAAAGACAGCATTGATTCTGTAGAAATTGCGACTGCATTGAGCAAGTCTTTCAAAAGACACGATTTGGTCGAGGGTGCGCAAGATGTGGCCATTTCATTGCGTTGGTTGGGGGCACCTTCTTTTGTGCGCATGAACGCTTTGGCACAAGGCATTCTGAATGGCCTGCCCGAAACATTGAAGCAACAACGTCATTTGTACATCGTGACCGATGGCGACATTGCGCACAATTTAGGCCATCTCTTCAAAGAAGACGAGCGCGTGAAGTGTGAAGTCTTGGTCATTGATGGCGTCACTTTGTGGGGCTTTGACTTTGTCGACCTGGGACGCATTCGCATGCCGTCGTGGACCGTGCCTGTCACGGTCAAATCGCTGGTCTTCAATGAAGATCCTCGCGCGCACGGCAAGTCAGATCCGAATGAGTGGCATGCCCACGAAGACGGCAAGATGCACCGCCATGATCACAACAAGGCACATTCTCATGGACACGTACATTCTCATGACCATGACCACAGCCACTCCCACGATCATTCACATGACCACGCCCATGGGCATGATCATGGCCATTCACACGATACACAACACGCCCTGAATTTGGCCCACAAGAACAAGCCCTAAAGAGTTTGCGACCAAAAAGCGCAGCCCCTGTGCTTTTTTTTCGTGCCCAAGTATGACGAATTAAAATAAAATCACACCATGGATTTGAATACCACCTCACTGCTCGCCACATCGGGTTTGCTGCTCGCTTTGGGCTTTCGGCATGGCCTAGACCCTGACCACATTGCGGTCGTCGATGGCATGACACGACTGCGCCACAACGGCAGCGCTTATTGGAAAGCCCGCCTGACTGGCTTTCAATTTGCTGCCGGTCACAGCCTGACTATTTTGCTGGCCACCTTTGTGTTTTATCTTTATGGGGTTCAGTTGCCACAATGGTTGGATGCCGTGGGTCTTTGGATTTCAAAGTTTTTCTTGTTGTGGTTGGCCTACCGAAATTTCAAGTTTTGCTTTTCAGGGACTGACCATCACAACCACGCTAGCAGCCCAGTTCAGCGCAAAATTTTGCAAGCCATGGGGCCCTTTGCACACCCCATGGGCGTTGGTTTTGGCTTTGCCATTTCATTTGATTCTTTGGCGCAAGCAGGGCTGATGGCAGCCAAGGGCCACGAGCTGGGTGGTTTCTTTGCCATCGTGGCCTTGGCTGTGAGTTTTGGCGCAGGCATGATTTTGGCCGATACCAGCAACGGCTTGCTCATGCACTGGCTGGTCAATCGGAGCCATCATTTGGCACACCAGGCTGGCCGCATCATGAGTGGCGTTGTGGCCACGCTGTCACTGATGGTGGTGGCTGTAGGCCATAGCAGCCAGCACTTTGGTAACTTGGAAGAAATTTGGGATGCCTGGAGTGGCTACATTGGCATTGGCGTCACAGGCATCGCCTTGTTGGTCTACTTGATCAGCGCCCGCATTTACAAATCAAAAAATCTCAACTGGCAGGTTGTAAGTGAACATGGTGAACCCCATCGCCGTGGTCGTGCCCCTTCGTTGCTTTTTCCAAAGTAAGCGGCACAATTTGCACCGAGCCGTGGCGCACACCCGTTTGCGCCACGAGGCGATGCGCAAATTGCCTCACCTCTTTGGTTTTACCTTTTAAAAATGCCACTTCCAAGCAGTTGTCATGGTCAAGGTGCAAGTGCATGCTTGAGACCGTGAGGTCATGGTGGTCATGCTGCAAGTTGGCGATGCGTTCCGCCATGGTGCGGTCGTGGTGGTTGTACACATAGCCCAAATGCGCAATGCAATGCTCACTTTCGTTTTGGCGCAGGGTTTCTTGAGAATGCCAGCCGCGAATCAAATCTCGAATGGCCTCTGACCTTGAGGTATAGCCATTCTTCTCTGTCAATTGGTCCAAAATAGTGGCCAACTCTGTTTCAATTGAAATTGTGATGCGTTCCATGGTCTTGCCTTGCAGAAATGTGAAGCGAATGGCACGATGATACGCACAACCCACTAACCCGTCACATGACCCTTTCTATTTCCACGACTGAACTTGTTCGCACAGACGACAAGCGCATTCCCGTGTATTTGCTCACGGGCTATTTGGGTAGCGGCAAAACCAGCCTGCTCAAGTCGTGGCTTGCGCAAGCTGAGTTCAAAGACGCCGCCCTGGTGATCAATGAGTTGGGGGAGGTTGGCCTTGACAACCAACTCCTGAGTAGCGCCACCGAAAGCAGCGCACTGGTGGCCAATGCCTGCGTTTGTTGTACCGGTTTGCCAGGCTTGGCAGAGGCACTCGAAGATTTGTTTTGGGCGCGTTTAGAAAGGCGCATGCCACGCTTTCCCAACTTGGTCATTGAAACCACTGGCCTCGCAGAGCCAGGTCCCGTGGCCGAAGCATTGCGAAGCAGCGACTTGCTCAACGAACGTTATCGCTTGGCAGGCGTGATGACATGCCTCAGCGCCAGCACGGCCGATGCGGTTCTCAAACAACACGCCGAAGCACGCGCGCAACTGGCAGGCGCAGATGTTTTGATCATCACCAAAACAGATTTGGTCAGTTCTGAAAATTTGGACGCCCTTAATTTGCGTGTGCAACATCAGTTGGCGCATTTAGAACTTGAAAAGCCGCCCTACCTCCTCACCTCAGCGCGGGCTGACTTGTCGGCAGAAGATTTACTGAGCAGTTTGGCTCTGCGGCTCGCTTCAAAAAATGAAGGCGCCTCACCATCGGCCAAAGCGCTTGCGCTGCAAGTTGGAACAACGCCTTTGCAATCTACGCACTCTTCCCATGCTTTGCATTTGCACAAGAAAGGTGAGTCCTGTGCCATTTGCGAGCAGGGTATTGAGCAGAGTCATGAGCATGTTCATTCTGCACAAGCCTTGTGGTGGCCCATCACCTCCCAGCTTTCAATCGATGTGTTGCAAGCGCAAATAAGTGATTTGCAAAAAACATTGGGGGCAGCGCTGCTGCGCTTAAAGGGCCGCGTTCAAACAGCAGAAGGTCGGTATGTGGTTCAGTTGGCGCCTTTTGAAACGCACGCTGAAGTGTGCGCCGATGAGTTGGCTTTGACAGACAACACGCGCAGTGGTCTGACTGTGATCGTGAGCAGCCACTTGACTGAGGCTTCTGTGCACTACCTTGCGCAACAAGGCATTTCAAGCCTTGGCGTTGACGCCAAGACCTGAAGATTTACAGCGTTTATTTCCAAGGATCGATGGTCATGTGAATGGCGTCTTCGGCGCCTTCACCCACCAAAGATCGGATGGCGTATTCGGTTTGTTCCAAACCAAACATGTGCGTGCTCATGGACTTTACGTTGTGGCGATTGCCGGCAATGAGTTGCAGCGCCAATTCCACAGATTCGTAACTGTGACCGCGCATGCCTTTCACCGTCAGAAATTTCGCTATGATCATGTCGCTGTCAAATTGCGGCACTTTTTGGCGCTTGATACCGCCCAAAATAACGCGGCCTTTTTTACGTGCCAACTGAATGGCGCTGATCACAGAGGCAGGGCCACCAGAGGCACAGTCAATGACCAGATCGGCCATTTGACCACCTGTTATTTCGGCCACCGATTCGAGCAAATCTTCATCGCCAATGGCCACGGTGTGGCTGGCCCCCAAGTGCTTGGCCATGGCCAAACGCTTTTGATCTGAAGGTGTGTTCAAGCCCGTCACAATGATTTTGTCGACACCCGCTTCACGCGCGGCCACCACACACGACAAACCTTGTTGGCCAGGGCCTTGTATCAAAACAGTTTGGCCAGGGCCTGCACCGCCATGCAGGTAGACCCACTCAACGCCATTAGACACGGGCAATGCCAGCGCCGCATATTTGGGCTCAAGGCCTGCGGGCACTTTGTGAAACACGGTGTTCATGTGCAGTTCTTGGTACTGAGCGAAACCACCCCACAAGCCAGAGCCCCGGTTCAAGCCGGTGGCACCATAACGCGGGCCACCCAAACGCCAGTCGGTGGCATTGCACAAACGGAAATCACCGCTTCTGCAAAAGTCACAATGGCCACAAGGCAAGTACTCTTCTAAGGCCACCAAGTCGCCCTCTTTCACACCCCACTTAGGTCCGGCTATGGCACCTACCTCTTGCACATGGCCCACTGTTTCGTGGCCCAAAATGGCGGGCCCTTGAATTTTGGGAAAGTCTTGGAAAAACATCCAATCGCTGCCGCAGACACCGGTGACCGCCACTTTCAACAAACCTGCATCCGGCTTGGGATCGGGTGTTTGAAAGTTTTGAATCTCAATGGTGCCGTTGGGCAGGGCCACGGCGGCCTTGAATGTTTGTCCCATGTATGACCTTTTTATAGTGATGTAACGATAGCGCGGTACAAATCAAACACTCGAATGGGGCTTGCCCGGTGCCGACTTGAAGTGCTCTTTGGCGCCTTCTTTGTAATGCACATCGCGTTTGATCAGCATGGCTACAGAGCGAACTTTTTGATGCTCAGGGTCTAAACCTGGCAATGCAAAATCAGGGTTCTCAGCCAAGGCGCGTGCCGTTTTAATCAAGCGCTGACGCGCCATGATGATGCCGTTGTCAGTCGACACCAAATTTTCTTTGGTGCGGTCTTGAATAGCGCCCATGCTTTCTTGCAGCGATGCGTCTTGCATACCAATGCCTTCAATGCCGCTGTACAAAGAGCCTTCGCGCTGCGCCTTGCGGTCCATGAGGTAGTCGTTGTCCATGCGTTGCAATGGCACGTAGTCTTTGTCAACCAGCACGTGAATGCTGGCGCCGCCCTTCATTGCGTCTACCTCAGCCGTGGTGAGTGCACGAGTGGGATGGTAGTCAAAGCTCCAAGTCCAGCATGCATGGTCGTTGATCGGTACCCAGAAGTGACCGTGCACAGGGTGATCACCCCGCGGCGGCACCATGGTAAAGCTGGGCATGACCCACGGTGTAATGCGCCAGTAGTACTGATCGTCTTCGGCATTGCGACGCGCGCCCACCAACAAACCACCCTCGGCTTCGACCACTTCAAACACCGGGCTTAAGTCGTTTAAGTTGTATTGGTTGCCTTTGGCACCTTTGAACAATGGATCGCGGCTGAGAGATGCGCTGTGCAAGAAAGACACGTGGCTTGAATCAATGCCGCCTTCCAAAGCCTGCAACCAATTGCTGGCTTGCACACGCTTGGACATGTAAGAGTGCTCCAGAGGTAGTGTGGCAAATTCCCACTCTGGCAAAGGCGGCTGTTTGTCGGCAGGCCCCATGTAAACCCAAATCACACCACCACGTTCCACCATCGGATAAGACTTCAACTTGATGCGCTCGCAATAACCTGAGGTGGGCTCTGAAGGCACTTCGGTGCAATTGCCGTTCACATCGTATTTCCAGCCGTGATAAGGGCAGCGAATGCCATTTTGTTCATTGCGGCCAAACCACAAAGACACGCCGCGGTGAGCGCAAAACTCATCAATCAATCCCAACTTACCTTCGGTGTCCCGAAAGGCCAGCATTTTTTCTGACAGTAACTCTAAGCGCACGGGATCGCAATCGGGGCCAGGCAACTGATCGGACATCAAAGCCGGCAACCAATAACGACGGAACAGGTTGCCCATGGGCGTGCCAGGTCCTGTTTGGGTTACCAATTCATTAAGTTCTTTTTTCAACATGCGGGTCTCTCCTCGTGTGCAAATGCACGGGGTCATAAAATGATCGATATTTCAGTGTGAAATATTTGCAGATGAAGCTGTTCTGCATAGCAGAACAATGTTCTTTCATTAGAAACGAGGTTATCATCTGCGACTTGTCGTTGTCAACTGGAGATTCTTTATGTCGGGTGCGTGCCGTTTTCTCTCTTTGTGCAAAGCGTCTGAGGTCGCGGAGGGCAAAGCCATCAAAGTCGAAAAAGAAGGTTTGATTTTGGCGGTGTTCAAGATTGATGGTGAGTATTTTGTGACCGATGACACCTGTACACACGGCCCAGGCTCTCTGTCAGAGGGCGAAATTGAAGGTGATGTGGTCGAATGCGACTTTCACAATGGCTCTTTCAATATCCGCACGGGCGACGTGGTGGCAGCCCCCTGCATGATCCCTTTGAAAACCTACAAAGCACGTTTGCAAGACGACAGCATTGAAATTGAGACCTGAAGACAAGCGCTGAAGCTCGTCCTTTTTCTCACATCAGCATGAAAGAAAGGCCCGTTTCTGGGCCTTTCTGATGGTCGTTTGAAGACCAAGCTTAGCGTCAATTTTCTGGCTTCACAGTTTTGATCATCGGTGCCCATTGCTTCAGCTCTTCTCCCACATACTGGGTGAACCGCGCTGAATCCCAATCGAATGTTTCCATGGATTGTTTTGCCAACGTATCTTTGGCAACTTGGCTCTGCATGATCTTGCGCGTTTCCTTGTTCAACTTCTCAACCACAGCTGGCGACATGCCGGGCGGGCCGGACAAGGAGAACCAAGTCAAGGCAATCAGTTTGGGATAACCCTGCTCTGCAAAAGTGGGCACATTGGGAAACTCTGGCATGCGCTTAGAAGACGTGATGGCCAAGGCTCGCAATTTACCTGCTTGGATTTGGGCGCTGGCTGTGGACAGCGTGGTGAACAGTGCCGGAATGTGGCCGGCGATGGTGTCGGCTACCGCAGGGCTGCCGCCTTTGTAGGCAACATGCTGCATGGGCGTATTCGACATCACCTCAAAAGCTTCGCCAATCAAGTAGCCATGCGTGCCCTTGCCTGGCGAGCCCCAGCTCACAGGATTTGCTTTTGCATAGGCAATGAAGCTTTTCAAATCAGTGATGGGCAATTGCGCATTCACGGCCAAAACGATGGGCGGGCCACCCAACATGGCGATGTGGGTGAAGTCCTTGATTGGGTCATAGGTCTTTGGATTTTCTGAAGGTCCAATGACATGCGAGGCCACGCCCGAGATCACCAAGTTATAGCCATCGGGTGCAGATTTGGCAACCTGTTGCGAGCCGATCATGCCACCCGCGCCGCCCTTGTTTTCAATCACGAAGGGCTGTTTCAAGGCTTCAGTCAAGCCCAAAGAAATGAGCCGGCCCAGCGTATCCGAGCTGCCGCCAGCAGCGTAAGGCACCACGATCTTGACTGCGCGCTGTGGCCAGACAGCATCGGCCATGGCTGTACCCGATCCCAAACAAGTGATCACGCCTGCGGCCAAACCTAGCAAGCTTGCAGCACTGGCGCGAAAATTTCTAGGCATGATTTCGAGAATCAAAGAAAAGCGTTTCAAGTTCAAATCCTTCAAACAAAAGAGTCTATGGTTGTCAGCTAACTTTCGGTGAAACGGGCCGGTCTGTCAAGCATAGAGAACCGCCGTTCACCATGCGAGAACGAACTATTCTCACAGGGCTCGGTCGGTTCAGACCGCAGCGCCTTTCAAGGTTTGACCCAGCCACTCGACATCATCTTTTCAGAAACCGGTTTGGTCAAAAAGATGGTGGTCAAAATGCGCGTTAAGTGAAACGCCGTGACGATGGGAGCGCCCAAGCCAAAGGCCTTGGACAAGATGCCCATTTCGGTCATGCCGCCCGGCGCCATGGACAAGAAGGCGGTCATCACGGCCACATCAGCGCCTTTGGAAATAAACCATGCCGCCACCATGCACACCGCCAAAATGCCCAAGGTGACAACAGCCACCGAGGCCAAGGTGCGCGGTGCACGCGTAAAAAACGCGCGGTTGATGTGTTGGCCCAAACCCCAACCAATGACAATTTGCGCCGCAATCAATCCCAAGTCGGGCAAGCGGCCTGTGACTTCATGGTTGGCACAAATGGCTGCAATGAGCAAGGCGCCCAAGACCCATGGGTTGGGCATTTTCAGTTTTTGAAAGCACCAGCCTACGATAGTGGCTGTGACCAAGAGGCCCACTGACATGGGCCAACTGAGCACCCCAATGCCAGGCGTGGGCATGATAGGCGTAGCGCCACTGGCCCAAGCAATGTAGGAAGCGGTCGAGGTGACCATCATGATGCGAACCGCGTGGGCGGAGGCTACCACCGCGCCATCAGCGCCGGCACGTTGAGCCTGCACCGACATCTCAGAAGATGCGCCCAATGCCACTGAATAAATGGCAGTAGGGCCATCGACGTTGGCCAGTTTTTGCAAAACACGGGCCGACATCACCGACATGAAAATGCCCACAAACGCACCCAACACCATCCAAGGTGCCAAGCCGCCAATGAGTTGTAAAACTGCAGGCGTGAAATACAAACCAATGGAAGCACCAATGTAAATTTGTGCCGACTTGCGCGCCAGCACAGGTTGCTTGTAAACCTGATTGGCCATGCTGACACACGCCACGGCCACCATAGGGCCCAAGACCCACGGCAGAGGCACATGCACATAAAGTGCACACCAACCACCCAAGACAGCAAAGCCAACAGTGAGCGCGAGTCGGCCCCATCGATTCCAATCGAGCAACATCAAGAACCCAAGTAAGTGCCGCCGTTCACATGCATGACCTGCCCTGTGACGAACCTGGCTTGATCACTGGCCAAAAAAGCGACCATGGCAGCCACTTCTTCGGCCGTGCCGCGGCGGTCTATCAAGGGGTGGCGCGTAGCATGGTGGCTAGGCTGAGCAGACACAGAGCCACTGTTGCGCTGGGTTGAAATCATGCCGGGCGACACACAGTTAACCGTGATGCTAGGCGCTAAGTCATGAGCCAATGCGCGCGTCAAACCCACCAAGCCCGATTTGGCGGTGACCACGTGCGGGCGGTTCTTGGCGCCCGTGTGCGCCGTCAGGCCGCCAATGTTGATGACGGCACCCATGGGCGACAGGCGCAGCAGGGGCAGCGCGGCTTGACTGCAATAAAAGGCGCCATCGAGCACCACCGCCAAGGTGTTGCGCCAATCTTCTACCGACACTTGCTCTAGGGGTGCTTCGCGGCGAATGGCAGCATTGTTGACCAGCACATCTAATTGGCCCCAATTTGATTCAATCAAGTCCATCATGCCTTGCACGCTGTGCCTGTCGGTGACGTCTGCCACGCAAAGTATGGCGGGCGTACCCAGCGCCAGCAATTCATCAACCACCGCTTGACCTTCACTGACGGAGGCACGCACATTGATGGCCAAAGCAAATCCTTGCTTGGCCAGCGCGTGCGCAATGGCGCGACCAATGTTGCGGCCTGCGCCCGTGACCAGCGCCACTTTTTGATCAGGCTTGAGAGTTGTCATGCTTTACTTTGATTGCTTTTAAATTGAATTCACTGCGCTTGGCTTATTTGACTGACAAACTCGTAAGAGATACGGCGCTGGCTTTGAACAAGCCATTGACCTGCGACAAAATAGCCGCCGTTTGCGCTTCATCCAAGCCACCAAATTTGCAATTGGCTTTGAACTTTTGCAGCAGGTCAGCATCTGACATGGGGTGATCAACACCGCCTTTGAAAAATCCTTGACGCTGTTCCAGCACTTGGCCGTTTTTCAAATGCACGCGCACATGGCCCGTGAATTGTTTGGGGTATGGATTGTGGGGGTCTACGATGTAACTCACCTTGGCCGCCAGCGCACGAATGTCTGCACCTTGCACCACTGTTTCTGTGTAGGCCTCTAAGCCCGCATCGTCGAGCATCAAGCCCGCTGCAATGGCATACGGAATACTGAACTTGGCAGCATAAGCATTGGGGGGTGAATGCTTCAACGACAGGGGTTCCCATAAACGATGCAAGATGCCTTCAGCCGTCTCACACTCAATGCGATCGATCTCGGTCAAGGCCACACCTTGCGTTGTCAATTCTTGTCGAATCAAACGCGCACAATCAATGAACGGATGCGCCATGGTGCCGCATGCGTAGGGCTTGAATGCAATGGTGGTCCAAATCCAAGACTGGCCAAAGTCTTTCATCATGGCCTCAAAGTTGCCGTCGGTGGTGTTGGCAAAACCATGGAACAAACCATGGTGCCCTTCAAACACGGTGGCGGGTCCTTTGAAGCCCGCTTGCGCCATGCGCACCGCGCGGTACGCCGACTGCGCCGCCCAGCCTGGGTGCATGCGCTTGGTCCACGAACCATCGGCCAAATACTCAATGATGCCGCCAGCCATGCTGCCTGCAATGCCAAAGGCATTGACCAGTTGTTCTTCGGTTAACTTGAGTGCTGCACCCAGTCCGGCCACTCCGCCCATCACCCCAAAAACAGCGGTGGGATGAAAGCCAGCTTTGTGCACACGTGTGGGCGCCACGGCGCACAAACGGCACATCACTTCTACGCCTAAGGCCACACCCCGAAGCAAGGCTTCACCCGACAAGGCATGGCGCTCGGCAGCGGCCAACAAGGCGGGCACAATGACCACGCCGGCATGCACAGGGCCGCCTTCGTAGGTGTCGTCAAAGTCTTCACCGTGTGCGGCAATGCCGTTGACAAACGCAGCGCCTTCAACGCCGCACTTTTGCTCAAAGCCAAACACGGTGCAGTGGCCTTCTTGCTCAAATGAGCTGAGGGCAGCCTTGACATAAAACTCATGCCGCGCCGCAATGCAAATGCCCGCCACGTCCATGATCAAACGCTGGCCCACGTGCTGGCCTAGCGCTTCCCTTTCAGGGTGCGCATTGACAATGCGTTTGGCAAGTTGTGCCGCGATTGTCATCGAAGAAGTTGTATTGGCTGTGCTGCTCATTTGACTGACTTTCGGCGCTCTGCAATTTCTTTCCACAAGGTGTAGGCAGACAGAATGGCTGAAAGGCCCAACAAAATTGCAGACACGGTGTCGGTCACAAAAATACTGTGATCACCACCAGAAATCAGCAAACTCCTGCGGTAATTTGACTCCACCATGTAGCCTAAAACCATGCCCAAAACCAGCGGCAGTACAGGCAGTTTCAACAAACGCATGCCATAGCCCAAAATTCCAACAAGCAACACCAAACCACAATCAAACATACTTTGGTGAATGGCATAGACACCCGACATGACCAAGGCCAAAATGAATGCAATGAGGTAAGGCTTGGGTCGGTTCACAAGCCACATGCAGGGCGACAAAATGACCAAGCCAATGAGCAGCATGGCAATGTTGGCAATGAACAAACCGCCATACAAACCGTAAACCACCTCAGGTGCTTTTTGAAACAACATAGGGCCTGGCTGCAAGCCATGAATTAAAAATCCACCTAACAAAATGGCAGCCGAATTAGATCCAGGTATGCCCAGACTCAACAGGGGTACCAAGGCTGTTGCTGTGACCACGTTGTTGGCCGACTCTGGTGCTGCCACACCCTCAGGCGAGCCTTTGCCAAATTCTTCTGGGTGTTTGGACCAGCGTTTGGCTTCTGTGTAAGCCATGAACGCGGCTACCGTGCCACCGGCACCAGGTGTCACACCTTCAACCGTACCGATTACGGCACCAATTGCTTGTGGCTTGAAAAGGCGTTTGCTCATGGCCCAGTTGGGCAACTTCAAGCGTGTCGATGATGAACCACCACGGGCCCAAGGTGGCTCCCCAATTTGAACCAACATTTCTGTCACGGCAAACAAGCCGACCATCACCAAAATGGGTTTCACACCATCGAGCAAATCTTCAGAACCCAAAGTAAAACGCTGCACACCAGAGACTGGGTCGCTGCCAATAAAGGCAATCATCAGGCCCATGCATGCTGCAATCAGGCCTCTTAGCAAAGAGCCGCCAGACAATCCTGCAATGACGGACAGTCCTAAGATGCCCAATGAGAAATAAGCGGCCGGCGTAAATGCCAAGGCCACTTGGGCCAAGCTTTCAGTACACAACACCAGCACGAGCAGACCAAACAAACCGCCATACAAACCTGACATCAAAGAGATACCCAATGCTTCGCCAGCCTGCCCTCGCTTGGCCATTTCGTTGCCATCAATGACAGTTGCAGAAGCTGAATTGGTACCGGGCGTGCGTATCAAAATAGCGGGAATAGAACCCCCATATTCAGCGCCGACATACACGCTGGCCAACAGGACCAAGGCATTGGTAGCCTCCATGCCAACCGTAAAAGGCAGGAGCAAGGCCATGGCAATAGAAGGCGAAATGCCCGGCAATGCGCCGCCAAAAATACCCCACAACACGCCCGCAAACGCCGACAAAATGACCCATCCAGAAGACAGGTTTGAGAGCGCCAATAAAAAGCTGTCCATGTTTATTTACCAATCCACTGTGGCCACATACCAGTTGGCAAGTGAATTTCTAAAGCAAAGTCAAACGACAACCACAACACGGGTCCGGTGATGAGGGCACACCACAGCAATGTTTTTGCATCTCGAGCACCTGCGTAATAGGCGATGGCGGCAACGAACAACCCAATGCTCACGACAAACCCCAGCACAGGCACAATTGCCACAAAAGTAGCAAGCAGGGTAAGCAAACCAAGCGCTTTCAAATGCGGGTGCTTACTGCCGCCTGCCTCAGTTTCTTCTTCGCTCACTTCGGCCTTTTGCTTTGTCTTCAACAAAGATTTCAAAAACAAAAACAGTGAAGCCGCCAACATCAAGTACCCAATGGCGGTGGGCACGCCGGCAACACCCACGGCATCCGCTAACAAGCTGTCTTCAATCAGGCTGGCTTGATAAATATACACAGAAGAAACAGCCATGCCCAAGCAGCCGGTCAACCGATCTTTATGCTGTTCGATCATTTGATCAGGCCCATCTCTTTGAAGTCGGCGGCAGTTTCTTGCGCCACCTCTTGAATGAATTTACGCGCGGCCTCACGACCTAAAAGCATTGGCGTCAAGTGGTCTTTTTGATATTCCACTTTGTAAGCTGGCAACTCAAGAACTTTGCGAGCCGCGTCCTCCCATGCCTTAGCGATACTGTCTGGCACACCCTTGGGGCTTGCCAAGCCCCTGAATTTGCGAATCACAACGTCATACCCTTGCTCCTTGGCTGTAGGCAATTGCGGCAGGCCCGCCAAGCGCTTGTCTGAAAGTGTGGCGAGCAAGCGCACTTTGCCAGCCTCAAGTTGGCCTTGAAGTTCTTGTATTTCACCAATGCCAATGTCATAGGTGCCATTGAGCACACCAATCATCATGTCACCGCCACCGTCATGGCTTACGATCGGCACTTTGACGTTGGCCGCACGTGCCAATTTTTCCATGCCAATTCGTTCAAGGGATGCTGGGTTGGCTGCGCCCCAACGTGATTTGCCCGGATTGGCTTTTGCAAATGCCATGACGTCTTGCAAAGATTTATAGGGCGAGTCTGCTCGCGTAAAGACCACCTCAGGGTCTGTAAAAACAATCAACATGGGATCCAAGCCGTCATACCCAACAGATGGTTTGGACAGCAAGCTTGTTTGAATGTAGGTCGGCGTTGTGCCGTAGAACATCGAGCCATCGGTGGGGCCTTTGGCAACGTGGGCAATGGCTTTGGCGCCACTGCCGCCTCGAATGTTTTCAACCGCCATGTTGGTTTTCATGATGGGCGACATGTGTTTTGACAATTCGCGCAAGAACACATCCGTGCCTCCCCCCGGGCTTGAATGGGTGACCAAAGTCACACGGCTGACAGGATAGGCTATCGCATTGCTAGGTTGCGCAACAACGCTGGTGATGGCGCTGAAGGCCAAACTGAGGGCCAGCGTGGTTTTTAAAAAAACAGTGCGTTTCATTGGGGTCTCCCTTGATCGAAAAAAAGTCTCGAGGCATCTAGCAACGAGTCCGGGCTGGCAGATACTTACTTCGTCAAACTTTTGAGCAATGCCTTCAAATCTTTTTGAGCGGCCAAACTCATGCACAAGTTCCAAGCTTCTTCTGTTTTTTGCGCACCCAAAATTGGCGTGCTTTGATCGACAAACTTGGCCTTGAGTTGCTCATTGCTCATGGGCTTTTCCAAACTGCCAATGGCGCGCTCAATGTAGATGTGGTGCTTTTGTCCGTCGGTGGTTTCAACGGTCACGTCTACAGACGCTTCGTGAACGCTGCGGTCCACAATCAAATCCACTTTGTCGCGCACGCCAATCACCAAGGCTGAACGCACCACGTCGTCAGCGTACTCATGCTCACCCGCGCGGCCATAAATCAGGGCCACTGCACATGAATGGAACACGCTGAACTTGGCCAGCAATCCGTCGGAGGGGGTTTTCTTGCCGGTGAGTTCCTGCACCAAGGGGTGCGCTTTCAAAGTGACTTTGGCCACTTGCTCGGGCTTCAAGTTATGCTTCTCGCGCAATTGCACGCAAGCATCGATAGCGGGGTGAATCACAATGCCGCAAGCAAATGGCTTGTAAGTATTGAGTTCAATTTCCCAAGTTTTTCCTAAGTTTTCTGTGATTTCTTTCCAATCGGTTTTATCGGAAAACACTTGCATCAAACCACGCGGGGCTTCCAAAGCGCGGGCCGAGGAGGTGTAACCATGCTTGGCCATCAAGGCCGACATCAAACCTACTTTGGCGGCACCACCGGGGTGGAAAGGCTTGGTCATGGTGCCAAACTGCTCACGCAAACCCACAGGTTGTGAAGCGGCAATGCCCAGCGCCATTTGCGTTTGCTTGGCATTCAAACCTAGAAGGCGTGAGCAGGCCGCCGCACTGCCCAACATGCCCGTAGAGCCCGTGATGTGCCAGCCGCGATCGTAGTGGTTGGGGTACACCGCATTGCCCACGCGGCAAGACACCTCCACACCCAACACCAAGGCATCGATCAGTTGACGGCCGCTTGAGCGCAAGTGCTCGCCCAGTGCCAAGATGGCGGAGGCCACAGGCCCGGCCGGGTGGATGATGGTTTTCAGATGCGTGTCGTCAAAGTCAAAGGTGTGCGAGCTGATGCCATTGAGCAAAGCCGCATTGGCCATGTCGACGCGGTCGCTGCGTCCCAACACCGAAGCTTGGCCCGAAGGCGCCAGCTCTTTCACAGCGCCCAATGCGGCTTCCATGGTTTCATGGGTGCTGGGGCCTACAGCGCAGCCGGCCCAGTTGGCAAAGGTACGGTGGGCCTGGGCTTCAACGGCATCGGACCAGCCCTTGGAAGGATGAGAGGCAACAAATTCAGCCAACAGCTGGGTGATTGCGGGGGCATTGGCGTCGGCAACGACGGTGGTATTTCGTGCGGTCATAGAAAATCAGGGGTAAAAGCCCCTTCAATTGATCAAAAGAAGCGACGATCATAGGGTAATCGTGGGGTTTTCACGCAAGAGCTCACAGGCAGACACCTCGAAAATAGGACAAAGCGGTCGGAATGGCTAGAGATTTCCTCACAATTAGAGAAGTTCTTGCGCCCCTCCCCCCCATGCACCGCCATTGACCCATGTCACTCACGGGAAAAGCCACTCGGTTTAGACTCGGAGCATCTATTTTGATGGCTCCCAAGCACGGCCGCTGCGGCTTGAGTTTTTCGCCTTACTTATGACTACAAACACCACCCCCGACAATTTGCATCCTATTCCGCCAGATCAGGATATGCCGCACCGCAAAATTATTCGCGAGTGGCTCAAGCCCTTGTCTGATCGCTCCACCCTGCGCGCCTTTGTTCTCTTGCTGGTTGACACGGCCTTGTTCATGGGGCTGGTGGCTGGTACCGTGCTGCTCGAATCTGTGTGGCTCAAGCTTTTGTGCGGTTCGGCGGCTGGCTTCGTCATTGGCCGTTTGTTCATCATTGGCCATGACGCTTGTCACCAAAGCCTCACGCCGCACCGCGAACTGAACAAGTGGATTGGCCGTTACGCCTTCTTGTACTCGCTCACGCCATTCAGCCTGTGGGACACCGGTCACAACGTGGTGCACCACGGCTACACCAACCTGAAAGGTGTTGACTTTGTTTGGACACCCCTCACGGCAGAAGAGTTTGCAGAGCTCGGCCCTGTTGGCCGCTTGATGCAATACCTCTACCGCAGCGGCTGGGCACCCGGCTTGTATTACCTTGTTGAAATTTGGTGGAAGCGTGAGTTCTTTCCGAACAAAACTCACATGCCAACGCGCCGCCCGATTTTCTTCAAAGACAGTTTGCTGGTCACCGTGTTTGGCTTGGTATGGATCGGCGTCATGGTCTATGCAGCTGTCGCCACAGGTCAATCTGTAGGGCTCACCTTGCTGATGGGCGTCTTTGTGCCCTTCTTGTTTTGGAACACCATGATTGGTTTCGTGGTGTATGTTCACCACACCCATGTGCGGGTTTCTTGGCACAACGACAAATCGGCATGGACCAAGGCCCAGCCCTTTGTCTCCACCACCGTGCACCTGACTTTTCCCATGAAGATTGGCAACATGGTGCACCACATCATGGAGCACACCGCGCACCATGTGGACATGAGCATTCCGCTTTATCGCTTGAAAAAAGCACAGGCCAAGTTAGAAGAAATGCTGCCAGGTCGCATCATTGTTCAACCCTTCTCTTGGGGCTGGTATTTCAAAACAGCCAAGGCTTGCAAACTTTATGACTTCACGCGCGAATGCTGGACCGATTTTCAGGGCCACATGACCAGCCCTGTGCGCGGCAATTTGCCTGCCAAGCCTTAAGCCTTTTCAACTCGGCCTGAAGGCCAATTCAGATGCAAAAAAGCGCTTCTCACGAAGCGTTTTTTCATTGTGCTCGGCGCGACAAAATCTCAAAGGCTGGCAAAGTTTTGCCTTCCAAGATTTCTAAGAAGGCACCGCCACCGGTAGAGATGTAGCCTACTTGTTTCTCAATGCCGTACTTGGCAATGGCCGCCAAAGTGTCTCCTCCACCGGCAATGCTGAAGGCTTTTGATTCGGCAATGGCGTGTGCAATCACGCGTGTGCCGTTTTCAAACGCAGCAAATTCAAACACCCCCACAGGACCGTTCCACACAATGGTGCCGGCCGCTTTCAGTTGCGCTGCTAATTTAGCGGCTGTCACGGGGCCGATGTCTAAAATCAAATCATCATCCACCACCTCTGTGGCCTGCTTCACAGTGGCCACGGCATCTGCTGAAAAAGTTTTAGCGGTGACCACATCAGTGGGAATGGGCACTTCAGCGCCACGTGCTTTCATGATGTCGATCACCGCCTTGGCTTGTGCCAGCAAGTCATGCTCTGCCAAGCTTTTGCCAATGTTCAAGCCAGCCGCCAACATGAAGGTGTTGGCAATGCCGCCGCCCACAATGAGTTGGTCCACTTTGTCGGCCAAGCTCTTCAAAATGGTCAGTTTGGTAGACACTTTGCTGCCGCCCACAATGGCGGCCAAGGGACGCGCAGGTCGCGCCAGTGCCTTGGTGATGGCGTCAATTTCTGCAGCTAGCAAAGGGCCTGCGCACGCCACTTTGGCGTACTCAGCAATGCCATAGGTGGTGCCTTCTGCGCGGTGCGCGGTGCCAAAGGCATCGTTCACAAAAATGTCGCACAGGGCCGCCATTTTTTGAGCCAGTTCGGGGTTGTTCTTTTTCTCACCCTTGTTCATGCGGCAGTTTTCAAGCAAGACTACTTGGCCTTGGGCCACTTCAACGCCTTCAACCCAATTGGCTTTCAAAGACACCTCACGGCCTAGCAGTTCTGCAAGCCGTTTGGCCACCGGTGCCAACGAATCTTCCGGCTTGAATTCGCCTTCTGTAGGGCGACCCAAGTGACTCGTCACCATGACGGCCGCGCCAGCATCTAGGGCCATTTGAATGCAGGGCACAGAGGCGCGAATGCGCGTGTCTTCTGTGATGTCACCGGCATCGTTTTGCGGCACATTCAAATCGGCGCGAATGAAAACCCGCTGGCCTTTGACTTTGCCTTGTTGGCACAAATCTGAAAAACGAATGACGTTCATGAAAGTTCTCTTGAATGACGAGGAAGATCTAGAAGCACATGACGGCTTTTTAGAAACAAGCAGAATTTTAGACCTGCAAACTTGCGGAAACTTACCAGCTGTGCGCTCACTTACCAACCCAGCAGCAAATGCAATGGCAAGTAGGCCAACATGCCCGCCACAATGGTCAGCAGCACATTGTGGCGCCAGAAATAAACGGCAGCACCCACAGCGGCACCCATCCACCTGGCATCCATCCAGTTGTGCAAAAACTGGCCTTGCTGCATCAGGACTTCAGGCAAGACCACCGCTGCCATGGCCGCAATGGGTGCATATTGCAAACCGCGCTGAGCCCAGTCGGGCAAGGCCCATTCTTCGCTTGAAAAGAAAAAGAAAGTGCGCGTGAGAAGGGTCACGACCGTCAAACCCGCGATCACAGCCAAAGTCCAAATGTCGGTGCCCTCAAAAAAACTCATGCCCCTTGTCCTTCACGCATTTTTAGAAAACGCTCCAAACTCATGCTTAAGACAACGGCCACACCAATGGCCATGATGATGTTGAATTTCAAAGGCAAGTTGTACGCAGCAATGGCGGTGACAGCGGCCACACCTGCCGCAAAAATTCTCATGCGCGTGCTGGCCAATGAGCACAAGATGCCCACCAAACACAAGGTGCCCGCAAAGCCTAAGCCCCAAGAGGTAGGAATGATGTTGGCCAAAAAAATACCAGCAAAACTGGCCGCAATCCAACTCACCCACATCATGCAAGTGTTACCGGCAAGAGATGCTGCTTGTGCCAATTGATCTGCAGGGTCTTCGCTGGGATTTGCAAATCGCCGTGTGAACAGCACATAACTGATATCGGCCGTAAGATAGCCGTGCACCATCCTTTCAAGGCGCGGCAAATGCATGAGGTATTGACGCAGATGCAAACTGAAAACCATGAAACGCAAGTTCACGCAAAAGCCTGTGGCCACAATCACCCAGGCAGGCGCGCCCGCAGCGATCAAAGGCAAGGCCGCCAATTGCGAACTGCCCGCATACACAAACAGCGTCATGGCAATTGACTCAAACACACTCAAGCCAGAATTCACCATGGCCACGCCGGTCATTAAGCCCCACGCAGCAAGACCTGGTGCTTGCGGTGCCACGTCACGCACAGCCTCCATGAAGGCGGGGTGGCGGTAATTTTCAGCTTTGAAAAACATCGCCCACCTGAGCTTTGAAGCTGCGCACAAAGTCTGTTGTTGATTGGCGTTTGCCGCCCGCCTTTTGCAATTGCGTGAGGCATAAAACACCTTCAGCGCAAGCTACTCTCAGGCCTTCTTCTTGCACACTGAGCAAAGTACCAGGCACTTTGTGATGAGACGTTTCGAGCGGCAAGGGCTCAACATGCGCTTGCCAAACCTTGATCACTTCGTCGCCCCATTGCAATGTCATGCCTGGAAATGGGTCAAATGCACGCACGCGTTGAGCCAACACTTGCGCCGATTGTTTCCAATCGATGGCGGCTTCTGATTTTTCAATTTTGTGCGCGTAAGTCACGCCCTCAAGCGGCTGCTTCACAGGTTTGAAGTGGCCCACTTGCGATAGCGCCTTCACAATCATTCGCGCACCCATCTCGGCCAAAGTGTCATGCAAACTGGCCGTGGTGTCTTGCGCACTGACGGGGCAACTTTCTTCAAGCAACATGTCACCCGTATCCAGTCCTGCATCCATTTGCATGATGGTCACACCGGTTTGAGCATCGCCGGCTTCAATGGCGCGGTGAATGGGCGCAGCACCTCGCCATCTGGGCAGCAGTGAGGCATGAATATTCAGACAGCCATAGCGGGGCGCATCAAGGACCCACTGCGGCAAGATCAAACCATAAGCGGCAACCACCATGACGTCGGCTTGGGCATTTAAAATGAAGGCTTGAGCCGCTTGGGCTTCATCAGGGTACTTGCCATCCAATTTCAGACTGTGCGGCTGAACAACTGTCAGTCCTTTTGACAATGCAAATTGCTTCACGGCTGAAGCTTGAAGCTTCATGCCTCTACCCGCAGGCCTGTCGGGCTGTGTCAAAACCCCCACGATATCGTGCCCTGCCGCATGCAGTGCGGTCAATGCGCTGCGAGCAAATTCGGGCGTGCCCGCAAAAATCACGCGCATAGAAGTTCTTTCACTGTAGATTTAAGCGTCTTCTTTTTGGGCTTTGAGCATTTTGGTCTTGATGCGATTGCGTTTGAGCGGCGACAAGTACTCCACAAAAACCTTGCCCATCAAATGATCTAATTCGTGTTGCACGCAAACAGCCATCAAACCTTCAGCTTCAAGCTCGCGAACTTGGCCATGTTCATCGGCCGCTTTGACCTTGACAGCCACAGCGCGCTCAACCCCATCGTAAATGCCAGGGACAGACAAGCAGCCCTCTTCACCTTTGACGCGCTCTTCACTGTACCAAGTGATTTCTGGATTGATCAACACCGTGGCCTGGTTGCGCTCTTCAGAAGTGTCCAACACCACCAAGCGCTGGTGCACATCGACTTGCGTTGCCGCCAAGCCGACGCCTTGTGCCTCGTACATGGTCTCGAGCATGTCCGCCACAAGCTTACGCAACTTTTCGTCGAACGCCGTGATGGGCGTTGCCACCTTGTGCAAGCGGGGGTCTGGGTAGCAAAGAATGTTTAAAAGTGCCATGGTGATTTATTTAGCAATACCTCTATTTTCGCCAATTTGAAGAAGCCTTGTGCAAGTGACGAATCGTACCCAAAATCGGCCTCCCCCAATCTGCGGGGCACTGTTTAGGAAAAAAATGGTTTCGTCTAGAGAAAGTCTAAAGGCTTGGCTGCGTCTAAGCCTCACGCCTGGCGTTGGCAATATCACAGCGCGTGCCCTGCTTTTGAGGTTTGGCTTGCCAGAGGCCGTCTTTGAACAAAGCACTTCCGAGTTGCAAACAATTGTAAGCAGCGCCATCGGCCAGCAACTTCGCCTCATTCCTCTCGGCTTAGAAGACGCATTAGAGACCACTTGGGAGTGGCTCCAAACGCAGGCTGATCTCGGTACGGCCAAGGTCGCGCACAAGCGACTTCTCACCTTGGCCGATAGCGACTATCCAAGCAGTCTCATGCTCACACCCGACCCGCCTTGCCTGTTGTACGTTTTAGGTCAAACTCAGCACCTGCACTTGCTCAGCCCACCCGTCCACCAAGCACAACGTGCAATCGCAGTGGTGGGCAGCCGCAACCCCACGCCACAAGGCCGTTTGAATGCACACGACTTTGCTGTCCATCTGGCACAAGCGGGTCTCACGGTGGTTTCTGGCTTGGCCTTGGGGGTAGATACAGCCGCGCACCAAGGCGCTTTAAAAGGTGGCAGCCCGCATCATCCCTTGCACACGGTGGCCGTGGTCGGAACCGGCTTAGACCGCGTCTATCCGCATCAAAATCATGCCTTGGCCTTAAAGATTGCGGCGCATGGCTTGTTGATCAGCGAGTACCCATTGAACACGCCGCCCCTCACCTCCAATTTCCCACAACGCAATCGCTTGATCGCTGGCTTGTCTCAGGGCTGCTTGGTGGTCGAAGCCGCAGCGCGTTCTGGCTCTTTGATTACCGCCAAGCAAGCACTGGACTTGGGCAAAGAGGTGTTTGCCATACCTGGCTCCATTCACACCACCGTCTCTAAAGGGTGTCACGACCTCATCAAGCAAGGCGCCAAGTTGGTCGACTGTGCACAAGATATTTTGGAAGAGTTGAAAGACCTGCCCGTTGTTGATTGGCACACCACGTCTGCACCTAACCTGTTAAATCCACCCAGTGCGCTCGAACCTTTTTTAGAAAAGGATCAGATTGGCTCGTCAACTTTGAGAGTGCTTGACTATTTGGGACAAGACCCGGTGGGCCTAGATGAGCTGCAAATAAGAAGTGGCTTAAGCACCTCTCAGTTGCAAGCTGAATTGTTTCAGTTGGAATTGAACGGGGCACTGGGCCGCTTGCAAGGTGGCCTTTACCAAAAGCTTAGTCCACGCCGTTAACACGCTGCCTTAACTCTCTGCCTAAAACTACTTGTTTAAACCACGGCGCCAGAGTTGGGGTCGTCTGGGTCTTCGTCTTTTTTCGGTGGCGCTTTGATCAAGTCTTCGCGCTGAATGCCCAACCACATGGCAATGGCCGCCGCCACAAACACCGAGGAGTAAATGCCAAACAAAATACCGATGGTCAGCGCCATGGCAAAGTAGTGCAAGGTCTCGCCGCCAAACAACAACATGGAGAGCACCATGATTTGCGTTGAGCCGTGCGTGATGATGGTCCGGCTGATGGTGGAGGTGATGGCGTTGTCAATGATCTCAACCGTGTTCATCTTGCGATAGCGTCGGAAGTTCTCGCGAATTCGGTCAAAGATCACGACCGACTCGTTCACCGAATAGCCCAGCACCGCCAGCACCGCGGCCAACACCGCCAAGGAGAATTCCCACTGAAAGTAGGCAAAGAAGCCCAAGATAATGATGACGTCGTGCAAGTTGGCAATGATGGCCGCCACCGAAAATTTCCACTCGAAGCGCACTGCCAAATACAGCATGATGCCAATCACCACGAAGGCCAAAGCCTTCAGACCATCGGTCGCTAACTCTTCACCCACTTGAGGGCCCACATACTCTGTGCGGCGCATGGTAGCTTCTGCGTTTTGCGTTTTCAAGGCTTCCATGAGTTTGTCACTTTGCTGCGCAGAACTCACGCCCTTTTGCGCAGGCAAGCGAATCATCACATCGCGCGCTGTGCCAAAGTTTTGGACTTGCACATCGGTGTAGCCTAGGCTTGAAACCACACCGCGCACCTGATTGAGGTCGGCGGGTTGGCTGTAGCTGACTTCCATCACGGTGCCGCCCGTAAATTCCACAGACAAATGCAAACCACGGCTGAACAAAAAGAACACCGCCAGTAAAAAAGTGGCCAAGGAGATGACGTTGAAAATCAACGCATTCTTCATGAACGGGATGTCTTTGCGGATTTTGAAAAATTCCATGATGCTGCTCCGCTTTATGCTTTGTCGTCGATTGTTGCAGGCAGTGCAGAACCGTCAGGTCGCCAAACTGTGCCGATAGACACCGACTTGAGTTTCTTCTGGCGGCCATACCAAAGATTGACCAAACCTCGCGAGAAAAACACCGCAGAGAACATGCTGGTCAAAATGCCCAAACAGTGCACCACCGCAAAGCCGCGCACAGGGCCAGAGCCAAATGCCAACAAAGCCACACCGGCAATCAGGGTGGTGATATTGGAGTCAAAAATGGTGGCCCAAGCACGGTCATACCCGGTGTGAATGGCCGCTTGAGGCGAAGCACCCAAACGCAACTCTTCACGCACACGTTCATTGATCAGCACGTTGGAGTCAATGGCCATGCCCAGCGCCAAGGCCATGGCGGCCATGCCGGGCAAGGTGAGGGTGGCTTGCAACATTGACAGCACCGCCACCAGCAACAACAAGTTGACGGCCAAGGCGATGCTAGAGAACATGCCAAACACCGCGTAATACACGCACATGAAAGCGACAATCACCAAGAAGCCCCAGATGACACTGTTGAAACCTTTGGCAATGTTTTCGGCACCCAAGCTGGGGCCAATGGTGCGCTCTTCAATGATTTCCATCGGCGCGGCCAAAGAGCCTGCGCGCAGCAGCAGCGCCGTGTCGTTGGCTTCGCTGGTGGTCATGCGGCCAGAAATTTGAACGCGGCCACCACCAATTTCTGAGCGGATGACAGGCGCTGTCACCACTTCGCCTTTGCCTTTTTCAAACAGCAAAATGGCCATGCGCTTGCCCACGTTTTCGCGCGTGACATCTTTAAAGATGCGCGCACCTTTGCCATCCAATGACAAATTCACAACGGGCTCTTGTGTTTGACCATCAAAGCCTGGTTGCGCATCGGTCAGGTTGTCGCCTGTCAGAATGACCTGCTTTTTCACAATCACCGGCTGGCCGTTGCGCTCTAAGTAACGCTCAGAGCCAAAGGGCACCAAGCCATTGGTTTGCTCTGCAGAACGCGCCTCGCTGCTCTCATCAACCAAGCGAACTTCCAAGGTGGCCGTGCGCCCCAAAATATCTTTGGCCTTGGCCGTGTCTTGCACGCCAGGCAGTTGCACCACAATGCGGTCAAGGCCTTGCTGTTGAATGACCGGCTCAGCCACACCCAACTCATTGATTCGGTTGTGCAAGGTGGTGATGTTTTGCTTCAAGGCCTGCTCTTGCACACGGCGCGCAGCGTCAGGCTTGACATTGGCCGTGATTTTGAACTCGCTGCCCTCGGCGGCATTAACGACTTGCAAGTCGGCAAACTGATCAGCCAAGACACGCAGTGCGGCATCCAACTGCGCTTGATCGCGTACTTTAATTTCAATGCTTTGGCCGTTGCGCGTGATGCCGCCGTGGCGGACATCTTTTTCACGCAATGTGGTTCGAATGTCGCCTGCCAATGAATCGGTTTTTTGGGACAACGCGGCTTTCATGTCCACTTGCAACATAAAGTGAACACCACCGCGCAAGTCCAATCCCAAATACATGGGTGAAGCGTGCAAAGCGGTCAACCAAGAGGGTGACCGCGACAGCAAATTCAAAGCCACCACATAGCCGTTGTCTGCGCCTTCTGGAATCAAGGCTTTTTGAATGGCGTCTTTGGCTTTGAGTTGTTGCTCCGTGGTTTCAAAGCGAGCTTTGATGGAAGTCCCTTCCAGAGTGACTGCTGCAGAAGGCACATTGGCTGCCTTGAGAGCGTCTTCCACACGCGCCAAACTGGCCGCGTCCACCTTCGAACTCATCTTGGAAGAAGAAACTTGCACCGCAGGTGCTTCACCAAAAAAGTTAGGCAAGGTGTAGACCACGCCCAACAACAAAGCGATGACGATGATCGCAAATTTCCACACCGGATAACGGTTCATGATGGCGGCCGCTTCAAAGAAGAAAAAAGAGCAACAAGCAAATTCCCCGGCACATTCAATGCCCAGGGTTGTTTTGCAATTACTTCATTGAGCCCTTGGGCAAAACTTGAATCACAGCAGAGCGTTGCATTTGAATTTCTACGCCATTGGCAATCTCAACGTGCAAATAGCCGTCGCCTAATTTGCTCACTTTGCCCAAGAAGCCACCGGCTGTCACGATTTCGTCGCCTTTGGCAAGCGCATCAATCATGGTTTTGTGCTCTTTTTGCTTTTTCATTTGGGGGCGAATCATGACTAAATACAACACCACAAACATCAAGAGCAAGGGCAACATGCTCATCAAAGAAGATTGCAGGTCGCCGCCCGATGCAGCGGCTGGGGCGGTTTGGGCAAAAGCGGATGAAATGAACATCGACGAACTCCAAGAATAAATTTAAGGTAATTCCCAAAAATCGGCTTGTAACCGGCTTTTCAGGCCAACTTCCGATTGTATGCGGGGCTATGATGGCATTCAAAGACCTTGTCCAACTCGGGAGACGACCATGACCAGCCATTCTCATGACCACGATCACGACCATTCCACCTTAAGTGAGATGGACGTCAGAGTGAGAGCCTTGGAAACCCTGCTCACCCAAAAAGGGTACATCGACCCTGCCGGCATCGACCGCATCATTGAGACTTACGAAAACGAAGTTGGCCCTCACAATGGCGCCCAAGTCGTGGCCAAAGCCTGGGCCGAGCCCGTCTTCAAAGCTTGGCTGCTTCAGGACGCCACAGCCGCCATCGCCTCTTTAGGCTTCACGGGCCGGCAAGGGGAGCACATGGTTGCGGTAGAAAACACCACCGACCAACACAACATGGTGGTTTGCACCCTCTGCAGTTGTTACCCCTGGCCCGTTTTAGGCTTACCGCCCGTTTGGTACAAAAGCGCCGCCTACCGTTCCCGCGCTGTCCTTGAGCCCCGCCAGGTATTGGCCGACTTTGGGGTTGCCTTGCCCGAAAGCACCCGCATTCGCGTTTGGGACTCCACCGCCGAAGTTCGGTATTTGGTCTTGCCTAAACGCCCCACTGGCACAGACAATTTGTCGCAAACAGACCTTGCTGCTTTGGTCACGCGCGACGCCATGATTGGGACGGCACTGATATGAATGGCGTTCACGACATGGGTGGTCAGCAAAGTTTTGGCCCCGTTCTTTTAGAAAAGGCTGAGCCTTTGTTCCACGCAAACTGGGAAAGTCGGGCCATGGCCATGACCGTGGCCATGGGCGCCAGCGGGCAATGGAACATTGACCTGAGTCGCGCTGCCCGCGAGTCATTGCCACCTGCCACCTATTTGTCCAGCACCTATTACGAGATTTGGATTCGTGGGTTGGAAAAACTCTTGTTAGAACGCGGTATGGTGACGCAGGCAGAGCTTGAAGCAGGTCAGTTAATCACGCCCCCTGCCAAAGTCAACAAAGTGCTCACGCTTGACACCGTGGACGCAGCCTTGAAAGCAGGTACACCCACCGAGCGCCCCATCGCTCAGCCCGCCTTGTTCAAAGTAGGCCAAAAAGTTCGCGCGCTCAATATGCATCCACAAGGGCACACTCGTTTGCCGCGTTATGTGCGCGGCCATGTGGGCACCATCGTCAGCTTGCACGGCGGTCATGTGATGCCTGATCAGCACACCCTGCGCGCATTGCCGCCCTTCAACGTGACGGTTGAATGGCTCTACACCGTGGTCTTCGACGGGCCCACCTTGTGGGGCGTTGGCAGTGACCCCAGCGTGGAGGTGACTGTGGACGCATGGGAATCTTATTTAGAAGCCACAGACTGAGACCTTCTCAAGCACAGCCATGCAAAACACCCACCTGACCCTTGAAGACATTGCCCAACAGTGCGGCGGCGAAATGCCTCTGCCCATGCAAGAAGCCAACGGCGTTGTCTTTGCAGAACCTTGGCAAGCGCATGCTTTTGCCATGACGCTGCAATTGCACGAAAAGGGCTTGTTCAGCTGGCCTGAATGGGCCGCTTCATTGACGCATGAAATTCGCAACGCGCAGACTTCTGGCGACGCAGACACCGGCACCACGTATTACAACCACTGGCTCAATGCCTTGGAGTCAATGGTACTGGCCAAGCAATTGGGCACAGCCGACCAAATTCATGATTTGGAACATGCTTGGGAAGCGGCCGCTGCACGGACACCACACGGACAGCCCATCGCCTTAGAAATTTAAGTCTCTGGGGTGTCGGTGCCGACAACACTATGATGCGCACATCTTCCGGAAAATAAAACTTGCGATTTCCTTTTTTACCTGTTGCCGCACTGATGGTCAGTTTGATCACTCTGTGTGCTGGCACATCTTTGGCCAAAGGCTTGTTTCCCTTTGTAGGTGCCGAGGGCACCACCACCTACCGCTTGGTGTTTTCGACCTTGTTGCTGATGGCTTTTTGGCGCCCTTGGCGCCGCGCTTGGACTTGGGCCGATGCGCCCATCCTGGTCGTCTTTGGCGCCACATTGGGCCTGATGAATTTGCTCTTTTACAACGCCATCAAAACAGTGCCCTTTGGTTTGGCCATCGCCGTTGAATTCACGGGGCCCTTAGCCGTCGCTTTGTGGTCTTCCAAAAAACCGCTCGACTTTGTGTGGATTGTTTTAGCCGTTGCCGGCATGGGCCTGATCTTGCCACTTGGAAACGCTTCAGGTGCGGACATGCAGGCTGCTGCGATTGATCCTGTGGGAATTGCTTTTGCCTTAGGCGCTGGTACTTGCTGGGCCGTCTACATTGTTGTCGGCCAACGCGTGGCCGATCGCATTGGGGCATTTGCCACACCCATGGGCATGTTTGTGGCAGCTTTGCTGGTTACCCCTGTCGGCATCAGTGTGGCGGGCAGTTCATTGTTAAACCCTGAGTGGATGTTGGCTGGCTTAGGCATTGCCTTGCTATCGAGTGCTATTCCCTATAGCTTGGAAATGTATTCACTCAAACACTTGCCCAAACAAACCTTCAGCATCTTGCTCAGTCTAGAACCCGCCGTCGGTGCATTGGCAGGTTGGCTGGTTCTTTCAGAACAACTTAGCACGCAACAACTGGGTGCCATCGGCTTGATCATGGCCGCTTCGATGGGAAGCGCCATGACTGCGGGTCAGCGCAAGATCGCTGATTGATTCAAGGCATCAAATGTCGATGTTGCCCGCCCGCAATGCGTTGCTCTCAATGAAGTGACGACGTGGCTCGACCTCGTCGCCCATGAGCATGGTGAACACGCGATCGGCTTCAATGGCGTCGTCAATTTGCACGCGCAGTAAACGGCGTACGGTGGGGTCCATGGTGGTTTCCCACAGCTGCGCGGGGTTCATCTCGCCCAAGCCTTTGTAGCGCTGACGGCTGGTGGTGCGCTCGGCTTCGCCGATGAGCCACTGCATGGCTTGGCGGAAGTCGTTGGTCTTTTCTTCTTTTTGACGCTCGCCCTCACCACGCATGACTTTGGCGCCTTCGCCCAGCAAACCGCGGAAGGTGTTGGCGGCTTCTGCCAATGCGCCGTAGTCGGCACCGTGTACGAAATCTTGCGTAATGACGCTGCTCTTGATGTTGCCGTGATGCCGACGGCTGATGCGCAGCAATGGCTTGTCGGTGCGAACGTCAAACTCAGCGCTCACTTCAGCAGGAATGCCGGTGGTGTTGAGTTCGCGCAATTTGGCTTGCAAAGCGGGGGCGCATTCAGCCGCCAGATCTAAGTTGTCCAGGTCAAGGGACACGCCATCAGCAATGGCGCGCAATGCTTCCGCGTCCATGAAGTTGGACAAACGCTGAATGACTGCTTCGGCTACTTGGTGCTTGCGCGCCAAGGACTCGAGTGTGTCGCCGCTGAGCACTTGCGGTGATGCACCGCCCGTGGCAATGCTGGCGTCTTTCAAAGCAATGCGCAGCAAAAAGCCATCCAGTGCGGGCGCATCTTTCAAATACAACTCTTCTTTACCGGCCTTCACTTTGTACAGGGGCGGCTGTGCAATGTAGATGTGGCCACGCTCTACCAGGTCGGGCATTTGACGGTAGAAGAAGGTGAGCAACAAAGTGCGAATGTGTGCGCCGTCGACGTCGGCGTCGGTCATGATGATGATGCGGTGGTAGCGCAATTTGTCGACGTTGAAGTCGTCGGTGCCGCTCTTGCCAGAGCCTGCGGTGACCTTGCCAATGCCGGTGCCAAGCGCCGTGATGAGTGTCACAATTTCAGTGCTGGTGAGCAATTTTTCGTAGCGCGCTTTTTCAACGTTCAAGATCTTGCCGCGCAGGGGCAAAATGGCTTGGAATTTACGGTCGCGGCCTTGCTTGGCAGAGCCACCGGCGGAGTCGCCCTCGACGATGTAAATTTCGCAGAGTGCGGGATCTTTTTCTTGGCAATCGGCCAATTTGCCAGGCAAGCCCATGCCGTCGAGCACGCCTTTACGTCGTGTCATTTCTCGGGCTTTGCGAGCGGCTTCGCGAGCGCGCGCAGCTTCCACAATTTTGCCGCACAAAATTTTGGCGTCATTGGGGCGCTCTTCTAAAAAGTCGCCCAGAGCTTTGGCCACGATGTCTTCCACTGGAGCGCGCACTTCGCTCGATACCAACTTGTCTTTGGTCTGGCTGGAGAATTTAGGCTCAGGCACTTTGACGCTGAGTACACAGCACAAACCTTCGCGCATGTCGTCGCCACTGACTTCCACTTTTTGCTTTTTGGCAATTTCATTTTTCTCAATGTACTTGCCAATGACACGCGTCATGGCAGCGCGCAAACCTGTGAGGTGGGTGCCGCCATCGCGCTGGGGAATGTTGTTGGTGAAGCACAAAACGTTTTCGTTGTAACCATCGTTCCATTGCATGGCCACTTCGACACCAATGCTGGTGCCAGGAATGCCGCCGTAGGAATCGGCAGGACGCTCGCCCAAAGCAATGAACGCGTTGGGGTGCAACACTTTTTTATTGGCGTTGATGAAGTCGACAAAACCTTTGACACCACCGGCGCCAGAGAAGTCGTCTTCCTTGCCAGTGCGCTCGTCTTTCAAACGAATGCGCACACCGTTGTTCAAGAAACTGAGTTCGCGCAAACGCTTGGCCAAAATTTCGTAATGGAAATCGTGGTTCTGCGTGAAGATGTCGGTGTCGGGCAAGAAGTGAACTTCTGTGCCGCGTTTTTCTGTAGCGCCCGTGATTTTCATGGGCGACACTTCGACGCCATCGACCATTTCGAGCAAACGGTTTTGCACAAAGCCTTTGGCAAATTCAATTTGATGCACTTTGCCTTCGCGGCGCACCGTGAGGCGCAACCACTTGCTGAGCGCATTGACGCAACTCACGCCCACGCCGTGCAAACCGCCCGACACTTTGTAGCTGTTTTGATTGAACTTACCGCCTGCGTGCAATTCCGTGAGGGCAATTTCAGACGCTGAGCGCTTGGGCTCATGCTTGTCGTCCATCTTCACGCCGGTGGGAATACCGCGGCCGTTGTCGGTCACGCTGATGGAGTTGTCGGAGTGAATGGTGACCACGATGTCATCACAGTGGCCGGCCAATGATTCGTCGATGGAATTGTCAACCACCTCAAACACCAAGTGGTGCAAGCCGGTACCGTCGGACGTATCGCCGATGTACATGCCAGGGCGCTTGCGAACGGCTTCCAAGCCTTCCAAAATTTGAATTGAACCCTCGCCATAGCCCTCAGAGGCACCCGCTTGATTGGTATCGATGGTGGGTTGCAGCGTGGTGAATTCTTCTGCGGTGGGCTTGTTTTCTTCGGTCATTTTTACTTTTCTTAATCTCTTGAATGGCCGAAACCCGCGAATCAACGCGGGTTTCGAAAGGCTCTTCTTGGGGTGCTTTGATTCACCGTCAAGCAGTTCAAGCCTTAAATGCGCATGGGCATCACCACGTATTTGAACTGGTCATTTTCGGGGATGGTGATGAGTGCAGAGCTGTTGGCATCGGCCAAATCGATGCGCACCATGTCTTGGCTCATGTTGGTGAGCACGTCGATGATGTAGGTGACGTTAAAACCAATTTCGATGCTGTCACCGCCGTAATCAATGTCGAGTTCATCCACGGCTTCTTCTTGCTCGGCGTTGGTCGACGCTACACGCAATGTGCCGGGATCCAAATTAAGGCGCACGCCTTTGAATTTGTCGCTGGTGAGAATGGCGGTGCGTTGCAAGCAAGACAACAAGGCTTGACGGCCCAGCGTGAGGTTGTTGCGGTGGCCTTTGGGAATGACGCGGTTGTAATCGGGGAACTTGCCTTCAACGAGTTTGGTCACAAACTCCATGCCACCAAAACTGAACTTGGCTTGGTTGTTGGCAAACTGCATGTCGATGGCGCCTTCTGCGTCGCTGAGCAAGCGCTGCATTTCGAGCACGGTTTTGCGCGGCAAAATAACCTCTTGTTTGTTGGGCACATCGGTGTCCAAGGTAGCCGACGCAAAAGCCAAACGGTGACCATCGGTGGAGACCAAAGACAACTGTTTGCCTTCTGCCACAAACAAAATGCCGTTGAGGTAATAACGGATGTCGTGCACAGCCATGGCAAAAGACACTTGGCTGAGCAACTGCTTCAAAGTTTTTTGCGGCACGCTAAAAACGGGGCCAAAACTGGCGGCTTCTTGCACCAAAGGAAAGTCTTCGGCGGGCAATGTTTGCAATGTGAATTTGGATTTGCCACCCTTCAAGATCAACTTGCTTTGACTGGACTCCAAACTGACGGTTTGATCGGAAGGCATGGTGCGCAAAATGTCGATCAGTTTGCGTGCGCCCACTGTGGTGGTGAAGTCGCCGGCATCGCCATCCATTTCGGCGGTGGTGCGAATTTGGATTTCAAGATCGCTGGTAGTCAACTGCAGAGCTTTGCCAGTTTTGCGAATCAACACATTGGCCAAAACAGGCAATGTGTGACGACGCTCAACGATGCCAGAAACGGATTGCAAAACAGACAGCAATTTGTCTTGGGTGGCCTTCAGTACGATCATGTCTTCCTCTGTTTTAGGGGGCCCCGATTTGGAATTCGGGCACCCCTAGATTTTCGCTGATTTTTTGCCTTAAATTGAGCTTTTGACCGCCTTAATTCAGCATTCTTTGGGGGGGCTTCAGCCCCGTCCCAAAAACACGCCCAGAAAGACCATCTGGCTTAACCTTTTAGGGTTTGTTCCAAAACGTGCAATTGTTGGTTCAGCTCAGTCAGTTGCTGGCGTTCTGCGCTGATTTTTCGCACGGCATGCAAGACCGTGGTGTGGTCTCTGCCGCCAAACAACTCGCCAATTTCAGGCAAGCTTTTTTGGGTCAACTCTTTGGCCAAGTACATGGCAATCTGACGCGGCCGAGCAATGCTGGCCGGGCGCTTTTTGGAGTACATGTCGGCGACCTTGATCTTGTAGTAATCGGCCACCGTTTTTTGAATATTTTCGACGCTAATTTGGCGATTTTGAATGGACAGCAAGTCGCGCAGGGCTTCACGTGCCAGTTGGATGGAAATTTCCTTCTGGTTAAAACGCGAATAGGCCAAGATTTTGCGCAATGCGCCTTCCAGTTCACGCACGTTCGAACGCACGTTCTTGGCCACAAAGAAGGCCACTTCTTCTGGCATGACACTGCCTTCACTGATGGCCTTGTTGATCAAAATGGCCACCCGCATTTCAAGCTCGGGCGGCTCAATGGCCACCGTGAGGCCCGAATCAAATCGGGATACCAAGCGCTCATGGATGTCGGCCAAGCCTTTGGGATAGGTGTCGCTGGTCATCACAATGTGCGACTTTTTGGCCAGCAAGGCCTCAAAGGCGTTGAAAAACTCTTCTTGAGTGCGATCTTTGTTGGCAAAGAATTGCACGTCATCAATCAGGAGCAAGTCGAGCGAGTGGTAACGGTGCTTGAACTCGTCAAATGTTTTGCGCTGGTAGGCTTTAACCACATCCGACACAAACTGCTCAGCGTGAATGTAGAGAACTTTGGCGTCGGGCCTGTCAGCCAACAGTTTGTTACCCACCGCATGCACCAAGTGGGTCTTACCCAAACCCACGCCACCGTAGATGAAAAGCGGGTTGTAAAGGTGGCCGGGCATGGTGGCCACATGCATGGCTGCTGCGCGGGCCATGCGGTTGGCAGAGCCCTCCACCAAGGTGTCAAAAGTGAGGGCCGTGTTCAAACGGTGGCGATGGCCATCGGCGGGCACTTCATCGGGCGCGTCGGCTGTTTCGGGCCTGGCTTCTAAAGCAGATTTTGCCATTGAAAACGCAGTTTTTCCTTGCACTTCTCTGGTAGCGAGTGCTAACTCAATTTGAATTTTTTGACCATGCAATCGAGATAAGACGTCGGCCAATTTGGCACTGTATTGCGCCCTTATCCAATCTAATTTGAATCGGTTGGCCACAAACAATGTGACCTTAGAGAGGTCATCAGAGACCTGGGCGGTCAGCGGCTTGATCCAAGTGTTGAATTGCTGCTCAGGGATCTCCTGAGCCAGTTCGTCTAGGCACACCTGCCAAAGCGCTTGACCGGCTTCGTCTGCGTCCGAGGGATGCTGTCCGTTGCTCATTGGCAAGCGCCTAGGGTGTGGACAGATGGTTGTTTCATTGGACTCAAAAGTAACTTTATCAAGAGTTTATCCACATGCAAGGCGGACAGCTTGTGCCATCATAAACCAGAATTTTCAGGTGGGTCCATGGATATTTTCAAGACAAATCAGAAGCAGGGTTTGCCAGCTCCCAGAAAGTTTGCGATAATCACCGGTTTCCCCCAAAAATATCTGATTCAAAATGAAACGCACTTATCAACCCTCTAAGACACGCCGCGCACGCACACACGGTTTTTTGGTTCGCATGAAAACACGTGGTGGCCGCGCTGTGATCAATGCACGCCGCGCCAAAGGCCGTAAACGCTTGGCTGCTTAAGCCGGGTTATTGCCCCTTGTTGATTGGGCAATCCCATGACTCGGCAGTGGTGTGCAGCGATTAAAAACCCGCCCTCAATTCCAAGCTGCCCTAGCAGGTGGCACGGTTTCTCGCACCCCACATTTCGCATTGCATCGTCTCAGCTTGCCTAACTCTGGCACAACTGCAGTCAACCCACAGGTTGAAGATGCGCATCCCCCTCTCTTTCACCCGCAAGCTGTTTGGCTTGGCGCCATGGTGCCCAAACGGTGGGCCCGACGTGCCGTCACTCGCAACACCATCAAGCGACAAATCTACGCCATCAGTGCGCAGTTTGAAGTTAGATTGCCCTGTGCAGCCCACGTTGTTCGCTTGCGTTCAGGATTTGATCGGAAGCAATTCATCAGCGCCACATCCACACTCCTCAAGCAAGCTGTCCGGCTTGAGCTAGAGCAGCTGTTTGAACACGCAGCCAACAAGCCATGATTCAGAAACTATTGATCGGCATTGTGAAAGGGTATCGCCTTTTCCTCAGCCCTTGGTTAGGATCGGCATGTCGGTTTGAGCCCACCTGCTCTGTTTATGCCCTCGATGCTTTAAAGCAACATGGCGCCGGAGTTGGCAGTTATTTCACCCTCAAACGTATAGGCCGTTGCCAGCCATGGTGCAACGGCGGCCACGATCCAGTGCCCGAACAAGCACCCAAGTGGCTTTCGCGTTTATTGCATCACCCGTTAACTCACTCCTCTTCGAAGAAGTCTTCATGAACGATATTCGCCGCACCTTTTTATGGGTCATTTTTGGCTTCTCCATGGTTCTTTTATGGGACCAATGGCAGGTTTACAACGGGAACAAGGCCACGTTCTTCCCTGCGCCCACAGCGGCACCCGCCGACAAAGCAAAGGCAGCGGCTACGCCTTCTGCAGCCAAAGACTTGCCCGTTGCATCCACCACCCTTGCAGCCCCCAACATGGCAGCTGGGCCCTCACAAGTGCCAGTATCTGCCAATGCGCCTGTTGCCACCCCACTCGAACGCATTGATGTCAGCACCGATGTTTTAAAACTAAGCTTTGACACGGAAGGCGGCTCCTTGGTGCGTTCCGAGTTCTTGAAATTTGGGGAGCTTGCAGACAATCAAAAACCTTTTGTGCTTTTAGACGATAGCAAGTCTCGCGTCTATTTGGCGCAAACGGGCTTGATCGGCGGCCCCTTTGCTTCGCACAAAACACCCATGAAATTCACTGGCGAGCGTGAGCTCAAAGCGGGTCAAAATGAACTGACCTTGACATTTGAGTCTGCTGAGACGGGTGGCTTGAAGTTGGTCAAAACATACACCTTGACACGCGGCAGTTATGCTTTGAAAGTTTCGCACAAAGTTGTCAATACAGGCGCGGCGCCTGCGGCCCCACAACTGTATGTCCAGCTCGTGCGCGATGGCAACAAGCCTGAAGGTGAGTCTTCTTTTTACATGACCTTCACGGGGCCAGCTGTTTACACCGATGCGAAGAAATTCCAAAAGATTGAGTTCTCTGACATCGAAAAAGGAAAACCCGATTTTGAGAAAACAACCCAACAGGGCTATGTGGCCATGGTGCAGCACTACTTTGCATCGGCCTGGTTGCTGCCTGAAAACACTTCGCGCGAAAACTTTGCCCGAAAAGTGGATACCAATTTGTACGCCGTAGGCATGATCACGCCCTTCAATGAGCTTGCGCCTGGTCAAAGTAAAACCATGGACGTCACCCTCTTTGTCGGCCCTCAAGAAGAAAAAATACTCGAGGCTTTAGCACCCGGCTTGGAGTTGGTCAAAGACTACGGTTGGTTAACCGTCTTGGCAAAACCACTTTACTGGTTGCTCGATCGCTTGTTTGGCTTCTTGCAAAATTGGGGCTGGGCCATTGTGGCCTTGGTGTTCTTGCTCAAATTGGCTTTCTATTGGCTCAATGCCAAGGCCTATGCCAGCATGGCCAAGATGAAGGCCATCAATCCCAAAATCATGGAGATGCGCGAACGTCTGAAAGACAACCCACAGCAAATGCAGCAAGAGATGATGCGCATTTACCGCGAAGAGAAAGTCAACCCCATGGGCGGTTGCTTCCCCATCATGGTTCAAATTCCTGTGTTCATCGCACTTTATTGGGTGTTGTTGTCCTCCGTTGAAATGCGCAATGCGCCCTGGATTGGCTGGATTCAAGACTTGTCAGCACCCGACCCCTACTTCATTTTGCCCGTGGTGATGACGCTGTCCACCATGCTGCAAACCGCGCTCAACCCTGCGCCCCCAGATCCTATGCAAGCCAAGCTGATGTGGATCATGCCCTTGGTGTTCAGCGTCATGTTCTTCTTTTTCCCAGCGGGCTTGGTGCTCTACTGGATCACCAACAACATTTTGTCAATTGCACAGCAATGGATGATCAACACCAGAATGGGTGTACCGCCGCAGTTCAATCTGCCAAAATTCAATTGAACGCCCTTCATTCAACAGCAGGGCCCATTGGCCTGCTTTGAAATGACCAACACAGGGCCGCTCATGCGGCCCTGTTGCTTTGCCTCATTGATGTTTTAATTTATGACCGCCATGTTGTCTCGCCATCAAGATCCCATCATTGCCATTGCCACGTCCCCTGGCAGAGGTGCGGTGGGCATCGTGCGAGTTTCAGGGCCGCACTTGAAAACGTGGGCTGACGCTTTTTGCGGCAAGCCACTCCAAGCACGTCAAGCACATTACTTGCCCTTCAAAGACGACACGGGCGAGCCCATCGACCAGGGACTGGCCATTTTCTTTCCGGGCCCACACTCCTACACGGGCGAGGATGTTCTTGAGTTGCAAGCACATGGGGGCCCTGTGGTCTTGCAGTTGCTCTTAGCGCGCTGCATTGAGTTGGCGGAGTCTGTTAACCCGCACACTGGCAAGGTGCTGCTGCAGGGTCTTCGCTTGGCACAAGCTGGCGAATTCACACAACGCGCATTTCTGAATGACAAAATTGATTTGGCACAAGCCGAAGCCATTGCCGATTTGATTGATGCATCCACCAGTGCTGCTGCTCGCAGTGCCAGCAGGTCTTTGGCCGGTGTGTTCTCTCAAGAAATTCACACGCTGCGTGACAGCTTGGTTCACCTGCGCATGTTGGTAGAAGCCACTTTGGATTTCCCAGAAGAAGAAATTGATTTTTTGCAGAAAGCCGATGCGCAGGGGCAACTTGAGCGACTGCAATCGCAACTTGAAAAAGTATTGCTGCGAACCCAGCAAGGCGCGCTGCTCCGTGAGGGCATTAAGGTGGTCATTGCAGGCCAACCCAATGCCGGAAAAAGCTCACTGCTCAATGCCTTGGCAGGTGCCGAGTTGGCCATCGTCACCCCCATTGCAGGCACCACGCGCGATGTGGTGCAGCAAACCATTCAAATTGAAGGCGTGCCCATTCACATCATTGACACCGCAGGCCTGCGCGAAGGCGAAGGCATTGATGAGGTAGAGCAAATTGGCATTCAGCGCGCTTGGGCCCAAATTGCTGGGGCAGATGCTGTCTTGTTTTTGCACGACCTGACGCGCAGTCATGAGCCTGCGTATTTGCAGGCTGATCTCAAAATACAAGAAAGCCTTGCCGCGCAACTTCCAAATGGCGTGGCTTTGCTGAACATCTGGAACAAGTTCGACCTTGCGCCTGATGCTGCAACACCTCGCGCCAGTGTCAACACCTCCCATGACATTGATATGTCTGCCAAAACAGGGCTGGGCATTGATCGACTTCGAGCCAAGTTACTTGAGACAGCAGGCTGGCAACCGGCCAGTGAAGGTTTGTACTTGGCGCGCGAACGGCACGTTCAAGCACTCAAACGTGTTCAGTCGCACATTGAAATGGCCGATGCGCATTTGCGCGCGCAAGCCCAATCACTGGACTTGTTGGCTGAAGAGTTGCGCTTGTCGCAAACGGCTTTGAATGAAATTACAGGCGAGTTCAACGCCGACGATTTGCTGGGCGTTATTTTCTCCAGCTTTTGCATTGGTA
>Ga0214921_10000491_pt1 | contig 73566 bp, 71 predicted proteins | sample LL1505_MetaG_FD_177992 | JGI IMG/M metagenome (GOLD analysis project Ga0214921, IMG submission 177992) | Freshwater microbial communities from Lake Lanier, Atlanta, Georgia, United States - LL-1505 | ecosystem: Environmental > Aquatic > Freshwater > Lake | place: USA: Georgia | collected... | reverse complement strand
AAAGCAGGTATTGTTTCTGGATTATCGTCGGAAGATAGAAATATTATTGGTGTTTATCCTATGAAGGGGAAAATTCTGAATGTTCGTGGAGAGAATACCAAAAAAATATCAGAGAACAAAGAAATTGCGGAAATCAAGAAGATTCTCGGTTTGGAATCCGGACGCAAATACAAAAACATGGAAGACGTTCATAAAAATCTGAGATATGGCAAAATCCTCTTTATGACAGATCAGGATGATGATGGGTCTCATATTAAAGGATTGGGCATTAATATGTTTGAATGTGAATGGGGTTCGCTTTTGGAAATTCCTGGTTTTATCGGTTTCATGAATACACCGATTTTGAAAGCACGTAAAGGAAATCAAGAATTGGTATTTTACAACAATGGAGAATATGAGAGTTGGAAACAGGACCAACAAGCCCAGCAAACTGGAAGCCTAGATGGGTGGAAGATCAAATATTATAAAGGGTTGGGTACAAGTACAGGAAAAGAATTCCGTGAATATTTCGAGAAGAAGAAAATCGTTGGTTTCGAATATTCAGAGACTACGAGTTCAAATACAATTGATATGGTGTTTAATAAAAAGCGTTCGGATGATCGTAAAGAATGGTTGGAAAATTATGATCGCACGAGTTATTTGGACACGAGTAAATCACAAGTATCGTATGATGATTTTATCAACAAAGAGTTGATTCACTTTTCAAAATATGATTGTGATCGTAGCATTCCGAATTTAATGGATGGTTTAAAAATCAGTTTAAGAAAAATATTATACTCGGCGTTTAAGAAGAAACTGACAACAGAAATAAAAGTAGCACAGTTTTCCGGTTATGTTTCAGAACATTCAGGATATCATCATGGTGAGGCCAGTTTAAATACAGCAATTGTCGGTATGGCGCAAAATTATGTCGGATCCAACAACATAAACCTACTAGTTCCTAGTGGTCAATTTGGAACGCGTTTGCAAGGTGGTAAAGACAGTGCATCGGAAAGATATATATTCACTTACTTGAATACAATTACTCGCATGATTTATCGTGAAAATGACGATGCAATTTTGAAATACCTAGATGATGACGGTCTTCTAGTAGAACCCATATTTTATGCACCCATCATTCCAATGATTTTAGTGAATGGAACAAAGGGTATTGGTACAGGTTTTAGTACAGACATCATGTGTTATAATCCGCGTGAGATTATTCAATATTTAAAGAACAAACTCACCAAACTATCTGACACTACTACCCCAACCGCAGGTCCAGTTCCACAAGATTTCGTTCCATATTATGAAGGATTCAAAGGAACCATTATGAAAATCCAAGGTGACGGAACAGCAACACCCAACAACACAACAAGTCCCAAGTTTTTGATAAAGGGTAAATATGAAGTGGTAGGTCCAGATAAAATTCGTATTACAGAATTACCAATAGGAACATGGACCGATGATTATAAAGAGTTTTTAGAATCATTGATAGATAGCGTTGATAAATCGGGCAAAAAAATAACGCCTCTTATTAAAGATTATGATGACATGAGTAAAGATACAAGTGTAGAGTTTATTGTAACATTATCAAAAGGAAAACTCGCAGAATTGGAATCTACCAAACATGATCATGGGTGCAACGGTATCGATAAATCATTCAAACTTTATACAACAAATTCAACATCGAATATGAATTTGTTTGATGCTAAAGACAAGTTGAAAAAATACACTCATGTTTCAGATATTATCGATGATTATTATGTAACCAGACTGGAAATGTATCAGACAAGAAAAAGCTACATGATTGATGCAATTGAAAAATTACTGGTTACTTTGTCGAATAAAACACGTTATATTAAAGAAATATTGGATGACGTCATCGATTTAAGAAAGAAATCCAAGTCGGATGTTGTTAAAATGTTGGCTGATCGAGGATATGTTTCACAAACACAACAGAATCAACAAACACAAAACACCGAAACTGAAACAGAAGGATCTGGTTCTGGTACTACAAACACCACTGGATTCAATTATTTGATTAAGATGACGATGGATAGTGTAACAAGTGAAAATGTAGATAAACTAATGAAAGAATATCAAAATAAACAAACAGAATTAGAAAATATCAAGAATAAAACAATTGAAACTATGTGGTTAGAAGAATTGGACGAACTGTTAGTGGAATACAATCAATACAAAGAGTCTCGTTCTAATAACATGGAGAGAAAGGACTCTTCCGCGACAAACAAAATAGTTAAAAAGGTGAAAAAGGTTGTGAAACCAACAACAAACACCAAACCATTAGCATTAGAAATTGAATAATTATAACTTATAAAATTATTTAACTTGTATTATTTGTATAATGTTTTTTTCTTGTGAAAAGATTAAAACCATGGTTTCAATTCCAGTTGTTTATCCGCTAAAGACGACATTATAGGAGGTGCAATAGGTACGACTAATGTACTTGCATCATGTAAATATTTAACATAACCCCTCAATTCACTGTATATTTGTTGTATACAGAAATTGATCACCTTTTTATCTAATTCTTCAATTTGTTGAGTAATATTATATGGCAAATTTGCAGAATGCTCTAAAAAGACACCACGCATGATGATTTTCAATGAATCACAATCTTGATTATCAATAATATATTGTCCATTTGTTTTATCATATATTCCTTTGCGAATGGCATTTTGAATTATCTCTAAATTTCCTGTCGAGAAGTAAGCAACACTTAGTACTGTTTCTTCCAACATTCCTTCAAGTGGATTTCTAAAAGTAGTACATTGATGTGCAGGTATTTTATCATACAAATTAAATAAGTTTTGAGTACTAGGTGATTTAATGTCTACACGACCATTAGAATTATAATAACAGTTAGAGTTAGAATTCATAGTTTATTTTACGGATTTTATTTTAATAATATATTATAATTTTCGGTATATATAAAATGAAAATATAAAAAATATATATATTAATATTTATATAATATATCTAGATATACTTATACATATAACAAATTAAAACAACATGGCTAGTTTTCAAAAAATTGTTTTGACGATTGCTATAATTATTCTTGTCATTATTTTAGTAATAATAGGATATTTATTAGTAAAAAATCCTTCTGTTAATACATGGCCACCAATTATAGGTCAATGTCCTGATTATTGGGTAGATTTTTCAGGAAACGGTGCAAATTGTGTAAATGTTCAATCTTTAGGAAATTGTAGTGCAACCGGCAACATCAATTGTCCTGATGCAAGTTATAATACACCATCCACTGGAATGAATTTTAGTACTAGTGCATTTACAAATAGTCAAACTGGTTTATGTAATAAATATAACTGGGCTAGTACAAATGGAATAACATGGGATGGTATTTGGCCAGATTTCCCAAACCGATGTTCGACAGCTACAACCGTGTCTAATACAACAACAAAACGATCATCATCATAATATATATATATTGAAAAATTTGCATTCATAATATAATTTTATATTTTCACATAAAATTATATTTTGTAATATATAGTGTATGTCTATCTCCGTGTCTATGTACATGTTCTCTCAAATACAATTTTTTCCTAATGAAATTATCAGATACATATATGAATATATACCGTATCAGGTATTGACATGGTTATCAAAGACACATTACGATAAATATCACGTGACAACTATACAAACACATATAAAAAAAACGGGGAAAAAAATGGAAACATATTTTCGATATATAATTCGTTTGGATAATCATATTGCATTACAAGATATCTTGTATAATTCACAAATAATTAAATATGCAAAGACTCACCTCCACACTCATCATGAGAGACCCAATAACAAAATAAAATATAAAAATAAAAAATATGCGAATATTATAGATTTTTTATTATATTTATCGATAGAAAATGATAAACCATCTACGAAATGCAAAAACACTCTAATTGAATATGTTAAAAAATAAACATAAAAATAAAATGTAACATATAGTAATATGCCAAATCAATTACAAAACATAGATAAGATAGATAAGATAGATAAGATAGATAACATAAATAACATATTATTAAGAACTAAACAAGCATGTGAAATCAAAGAAATATTGAACAATTTTGAAAAAAACAAACGAGACTTATTATTTAAAAAAGGAATATATGTTTATGGAGATCCTGGGATAGGAAAAACACAGTTTGTAACAGATATATTAAAGGATTTAAATTATGATATTATTACCTATAATGCGGGTGATATAAGAAATAAGTCAATTATAGAAACAATTACAAAGGATAACATGTCTGATAAAAGCATAATGTGTCTATTTCACAAAAAAATACAAAAAAAAGCGATTATTATGGATGAAATTGATGGTATGAATAATGGTGATAAAGGTGGTATAAATGCATTAATAAAACTTATAAGACCAAAAAAGACGAAACGTCAAAAGTGTGAAGATACTACATTAATTCCTATTATTTGCATTGGTAATTATCATATTGACAAAAAAATAAATGAGCTCATGAAAGTTTGCAATGTTTTTGAATTAAACAAACCAAGCAATGAACAAATAGAAACAATATGTAATAATATTATGCCATGTATAACTACAAACTTAAAAATAAAATTAATTCATTATATACAAGGTGATTTACGTAAGTTGCATAATATTTACAATATATATTGCAAAAATGATTGTTTATTGAATGAATATGTAGTGGATAATATACTAAAACTAAAATCATACAATCAAGATACAAAATCGATTACAAATAATTTATTTAATAAAAATTATTTGATGAAGGATCATTTACATGTAATGAATGAAACAGATCGTACAATAGTGGCATTATTATGGCATGAAAATATAATTGATAGACTAGAAAAATACAATATAAATAATTCGTTGCCTGTGTATTTAAAAATATTAGATAATATATGTTTTGCTGATTATATAGATAGAATTACATTTCAAAAACAAATATGGATATTTAACGAAATGAGTTCTTTGATAAAAACATTTTACAACAACCGAGTATATCATGAATTTATTAATCAGGATGTTAATAATGTTTTTATTAATGCAACAAATGACAATACAATATTTAACAAAGTAACAAATAAACAAATAAATAAAATGACTAACAAAAACACAAAATCTACAACTACAACTACAACTACAAATACAACTACAATTTCTGAAAAATCACAATTGGATTCATCACATAATATACGTTTTACAAAAGTATTAACCAAATATTCAACAGAATACAATAATTATAATTTTATTCATAATTTGTGTCAACAATTAGGAATGGATAAGAAAGATTTATTTGCTTTTTTTATCAGTTTGAAAAATAAATACACTAATGATTCAGAGTGTTTTAATGAATTATTAAATTTATTTGAAAATTATGAAATTAATAAATTAGACATTCAAAGAATGTATCGTTATTTAGATAAATCATTTAAAGATTCAAGTATAACAGACGAAGAAAGCGGATGGGAAATAGAGGAAGACATTATTGAATTTGTTGGTTGATGATTGCGAATTTTACCAATCATTTAATAATCCACCAGCAAAGATATCAGGTGTTAATACACTTTTATTTCTGTTATCATTATTATATTGTATGATTTGTTCGAAAATATCAGATTCATATTGATGATATACGATCGAATTGTTGTTTGAACCTTCACTCAATGTTTCATTGAGATATTCATTTCTTTGTTTTATAATTTTTATTAATTTTTCCAATAATTTTTTGTTGATTAAAAACCCCTCTATTTTATTGAGTAAAAATTTATCATTTATAAATTGCTCGATGGTATTATCATAACGATGATCATAACCATTTAATTTTTTATATTTGTTACTATTAGCGCTATTAATACTAATAAAACTATTATCACTATCATTGTCTGATGGTATTAATAAGTTATCATCTCTATAATCTGAGTAATCTATGTCATCAATAGTTGTAAATAATATACTATGGGTTTTTGATCTCACTAGAGATTTATGTTGTATTTTAGTGTTTAATAATAATATAAATACATTGAACAAATACATGATGTATGATGTGTGATGTGTGATGTGTGATATCTGGTATTTAGTGGTTTGGTTGTCTATTGTAATTGTAATTATATAATATAATACAAAATTATTATATAATTTACACATATATTTATTGGTATAAATATTATGGGGAATTTACATCTGTAATAGCATCTGAATTTGATTTTGATAATTGTATTTTCTTTTCTGCTATTTTACTTTCAAAAAACAATTTGATTTTCCCTTCTAAATAATTGATTTTTTCTTTTAACATAGTATTTTCATTTAATAATTGTTGTATAACATTATGATTCTGGTGTAATTGTTGTTGTATTTGTTGCTGTTGTTGCATTTGCTGTTGCTGTTGCTGTTGTTGTTGTTGCATCAATTCTCTTTTTTTTGTTATTTCTTCCATTTGTTTTAATACATCCGGCTTATTTTCAGGTTTTCCAGGATGATAGTTATTTAACGTTTCATCAATATCTTCTAAAAAAAATTGTTTAATGAATTCTTCTTTTACAAAATCATTCACAATCTTTACACTTTCTTTTACAAATGGATTAGGTGATTGGTTTAACAATACCTTTTTATCAAAAGAATTATGAACATGAGAAAAGACAAGAATAGTTTTTAATGGATTCAATTGAACAAATGGAACAGTATAATTTTTTAGAAATGATTTTTCCTCTGCTAGTGATGCATCTTCATCATATTTACTCATATTTAACAACTTACGATGAAATGCAAAGGTTGCAGCAGTTGCATGGTTTGGACCATATGGACCAAACTGATACATTTTTTGAATATGTTTAAAAAAAATATACATTTCGCTAGATCCAGCACACAATGCTTGTGGATTTTTTAATAATGTTTCTACAGCATGATTCACTCTTTCTGGTGGATAATAATCATCGTCATCCATATAGACCAATATATCACCTTTTGATTTTTCATGCATTAAATTTCTTTTTTTTCCCAAAGTCATTTTTGTATCATATGAAAAATATTTTATTTGCGGTATTTCTGATAACATATCACCAATTTTATCAGTACCATCGTCTATAATAATCCATTCCATTCTATCTTTTGGATATGTTTGATGTTTAAAACATTCAATCATAATAGGAATAAACGGTCGTCTATTAAATGTGGGAGTACATATACTTACAAACGGTAGTTGTTTTGTTGATAAAGATGTTTCACTACTTTGTGATGACACGGTAGATTTCTTTTTATCATTTTTTTTTTGCTTTCCCATTGTGATTAAATAAATATATATTGATACATTTATTTAATTTTATATTATTTAACACATATAATGTATTTGTCATATTTGTCATATTTGTCATATTTGTATAATTTTACATAGGCATAACCGACATAGTAATGTTTTCACGTATTTTATTATTAAGAGTTTGCATTTTTTTTATTAAATCATCAGATTGATCAACATCAGTAAATAAATTTTTACCACCTGATTGTGATTGTTTATTCTGTAGTTGTTGTTGCTGCTGTTGCTGTTGTGATTGCTGTTGTGATTGCTGTTGTTGCTGTTGTTGCTGTTGTTGCTGTTGTGATTGCTGTTGTTGCTGTTGTTGCTGTTGTGATTGCTGTTGTCGTTGTCGCAATTCTGGATATGGAAGTGGCTTTCCATGAACTTCACTTACATAATTATCAAATTTTTGTATTCTATTGATTTGATTAAATTCATTGATTGCTAAATCTCCACTAGTTACAGCACCAGTAATAGCCCATAATACGGTAGATGAAAACTTGAATTGAGTTCGTTTTTCTGCTTGATTATAATTATATGGTTTCGTGTCTTTTGTGCCAAAATCATTTGCATTTGTAATTGGAATATTCATTAAAATAATTAAACCAATTACCACTGCAACAATTGCAGCGTTTCTCTCTGTACTTCCTAAATAAGCTTTAGCTGCAATTATTACATAAATAGACATAATTATAAAAATAGGTGTTAGCATATAACGAATTTTATTAACATACAACGATAAAAATGTATAATTTTCTCCAGTCTTACTACCTTCTGAAATTTTTGCTATAATAAAACAAATTGATAATATACAATACATTGTTATAAAAGGAAAAACTGCCATATTTCCTAATACAAAAAATGGAAGAAAACAATTCAATAAAAGAATTGTTTCAATTAGAGTAAAAAGCCAAGTAAAAGGCATAGTAAATAATTTTATATATACCCAATTTTGTTTAAAATTGGGTTTTGCAAATTTTTTTCCATCTTCTATTATAATATCTGGTTTATTCAATTTCCAAATCCATGCAAAAATACCAGCGAAAAATATATACATGAAAACAATATTGGATAACAAGATATTAACTACAAAAACAAATATTATTAAATAACTTCCAAATAATACTAAAAACCATTCGTAAAAACTATTAAAAAATGAAAAAAACATATTAATCATCGAAAAATTTAAGCAAAATAAATTTTCAAATAGGTAAATAAAATACATTGTTGTTCCTGAAATTGTAGGTGATTCATTAATTTCACGTAACATATTAAGCAATGAAAATTGACTGTTTATTTGCTTACTATTATTAGCTGATTTATCAGGTATGTATAAATATTGAAATAATAATTTTGTACTGTAGTATTCTCCATCCAATTTAAAAAAATTAATTTGTGTTATAATTGGATCAATAATTGGTGGTAAATCGGTATAAGGTGCTGCACGAAAATCACTTGGTAAAATATTAGTCTGTGCTACTTTGCACATCCATAATGCATATATTCCTAAAAATGTTTGAATTAACACAGCTATTATCTTTAATCCAATATATTTTAAAAATTCTCCATATGATTGTGATGTTGTGGTAGCTGTTGATTTTGGTGGAGCGCCAAAAAGTGAAATACGCTGTAAAAAATTGTAAATTGAAGTTTTAAATTTGTTAAATGCCGCTTTATTCGATGCGGATGCGTTTGTCGCCATCTCATTAAAATTTAAACTAGATAATGCCCATGAAAATAATTCTTTTGATATTACTCCAAAAAAATGGGCAATAATACATAAAATAATAAAAATTTCAATTGATATTGACCATATAGTAAGCCAACCACTAAATCCCATTATTTATTTGATAAGTGTTGATATATAATATTTGATATATGTATAATATACTATAATAATATTATTCTTTATTTTAACAATAATTCTAAAAAATATACATGACAAAAAACAAACAATCAGATAAATACACTAATTTTTTCTTATTTTTAATGTGTTTTATTTTGTTATTTTTATTATTTAAATGGCTTCATTTTTTATTGAATAAAGATTATTTGCAACCTGGAACCTATTTAGAAACATTCGATTCATTGAGTAAAATGAATAATACAAATAATACAAATATAAATAATACTGTTCCTTATGATATGAATAAAGTAAATTACATTCATAGTAGTGCTATTGATATGTCTGCTTTTTCAAAATATACATGCAGTAATTGGTGTGGTCCTAAATCTCAATGTTTATTGACAAGAGAACAATGCAAATCTGATGTAGATTGTAGCGGTTGTAAATATTTAACAGCATTAAATAATTTTTATGATAATCCATCTACTGATTTGGGACAAAGTTATATGAATGAATCTGAAAAAGATTTACCAAAAGGAGCAAATGAAGACATTTTATGCGGTATTAAAACATGCAATAATAGTTTCGCTAGATTTGACAAAGGTAATTGATTAGTTCGCATATAATACACCACAATTGCCACTTATGAAACGAATAACATTTAATCTTTCTTCAAAATAATACAAGTTAAAATTGTAATCGTAGATACGCCAGGTTGGTTTGTTAATACCTATAATATTACCAGTTGTAGGATCACATATAGTCAATACTTGTGCTAAAGGATCTAATTGAGGAATTATAGTAACAAATTCTAATTCTATTTTGTTAAATTTAGACATATTGATTGCACCGGATGGTTGAAGAACAAAAGGAGATGTATTCAAACAATAATTATAACAATATAACCCATCCGGAGCATTTCCAGGTGTTCTAGTGTATTTTTCAATATAATTATAAACTCCTGCAGGTTGCATATTCTCTCTATATTCACCGTCAAAAAGAATTCCCATGGTTAATAATATTTCTCTTGTGTTTTGAGAATTATAGTTACCTGTAATCATCCATCCTGTTAATTTACCGTCTGGATTGACACCTGGTCCAATAAATACAGGTATTTTTTGCCCGTCAGGATTTATTTGAATAATAGGATAAATACCATTTGTTGGTGCTTGTATCAAATCATAGGGTAAATAATTATAAGGCCAATTGGAATAGTTACTCCATTCATTTCTTAAATTTGCATCACTTCTTTGAAAGTAAAACATTTGACTAGCTACCATGCCTAATGAATTTAATTCTACTTTATTAGGACCTGTAACATTATAAAAAATAGATTCATATACTTGTTTTATTAAATAAGTTTGTTCATTTAAAGCAAAAATGCGAGACTCGTCATTCGATAAAAACCCATACGTACATATTAAATGAACATCCGCATTCCACTGTGTTCTTGTATCCAGGTAAGACGAAATACTAATATTAACATCGGGTGGAGGTTGTAAAAATCGATATAATTGCATATAATAGTAATTAAAATTAGGCGATACATATGGAAAGTTATTGACTTGATCCAAAACATCACGTATTTGAAACAAATCACTAACAGGACGAAATGTAATATTTATATGTAATTCATTGTATTGTAATGCCACCAATGGAAATGACATTTGATTATTTAAACTAAACCATGAGTTGATTGGTACATATAATATTGAACCACGAATAGAAGGTTCCGCACCAGCAGGGTCTTCAGTATAATATGCATTTGGATATGAATTGACACGTGATCCAGAATTGGCTGGATCATTCAATTCTGGAATGTTTCCAATCATTTTATCGAATAATGCTTTTTTTTCGGCTGGAAAATCACGTTGAACCATCGCTAATAAATAAGAACCAGAGTATTCTTGTAGTGTTTGATTTCCACAAGTAATTGATATTTTGCTTATCATCAATGCACCTAAATTTTGTATCCAACGAAATTCATACGGTGCCCAACCACTATATCCTGTATCACCAGTAATATTCGATAATACTGTATTACCGAGAGGTGGGAAAATTGGACTCCAAATATTAGGTAATGTAATAGAAACATAAGAATCCATTAATAAATCTCCATATCTAGGTATTTTAAAAGTAAAAAACGATTCCTCGTTTAAACGCAATGTTTTTGTACCATCAAAATCAACTCTAAATTTTTGCAAACCAAAATTAGTATATTTAGCATATGTTGTTTTAAAAAATGTTTTGGATGGATTACCATTTAGAATAATATTTTGTTGTCCTTCCGAAACTAAATTCATTAAACCACCTGCCATGTTAGTATAATATGTTTAGTTGTATTATTTGATTGTATATACTATTTGGTTATATTTAATTGTTTATTGTATTAATAATTATATAAATTAATAAATTATTATATAATATATAATAATATATTTACATATTAATATTATTTATACCATACCAATATAAAATGAATATGGCATCAACAATGACTGCTATGAAAGATTCTGCGAAAAATGCTACACAAAAAATGTATAATTTATCTAAACAAATCATGTCGGATCGATCCAATTTGGGAACTACATTAATATGGATAGTAATTATATTATTATTTATTGCATTTGTATCTTATATTCATAATGTAAATAATAGCTTACAATATAAACGATGTGGAACTTCTTGTACTCAGGATAATACCAATTGTAATTTGGCAACTATATATAATAGAAACTCTGAATTTGCTTCAAAAATAACATCCATTAATCCAAATTCGCCACAATGTGATTTTTTTTTAAGAGATTATTATATTCTTACAGCTTTTAATTGTTGTTCAGGAGGCAATTATAAAAATGATTATGTTGGATTATGTAATTTAATTGCTGTAATAAGTCAAGGAGTACGTTGTTTGGATTTCGAAATTTATTCTCTCAATAATCTACCTGTAGTTGGAATATCCTCTATTCCTTTGTATCCTGCGTGTTACAAAGAATCGTATAATAGTATCCCATTTGGAGATGTCATGGCGACAATTCAGAGTTATGCTTATTCAAATTCAACATGTCCAAACCCAACTGATCCTATAATTATGCATCTACGTATTAAAAGTGCAAATTGTACAATGATGAATAATTTAGCTAATATACTTGAAGATTATGATACATTATTATTAGGACCTGCTTTTAGTTATGAATTTAACGGAAATAATTTGGGATCAATGCCATTGTTACTGTTTTCTGGTGTAAGCAATCCATCTAAACAAGGAAAAATCATCATTATCGTCGATCAAATGAATAATGCTATTATAACGGCTATAATGAATTCAAAATTATGGGAATACGTAAATATGGTTAGTGGATCTACATTTATGCAAATTGTACCAAATAGTACATTAGAATCTGAATCTGATTTAAATGATTTTATTCAATATAATATGACAAACATGACAATGGTGATTCCAAATAGTGGAGGTAACCCGTCGAATCCAAATTTTTTATTGTCTCAATTATCGGGTTGTCAAATGTGTGCAATGCGTTGGCAACTACCAGATATTAATTTACAATTATGCACTACATCGTGTATTTCAACGTCAATAGATCCATCTACCAATACAAATCCAAGTGGTATTAATACATGTTTTAATCAAGTAGGGTTTGCTTTTGTATTAAAACCATCTAATTTACGTTATATACCAACAACATACGATATTTCTGCTGCAGATCCATCTTATTCGTACTATCCAAATATTAATAGTTATACATTTACTAATTCAACTATAACTTATGTTGGATAAACTATAAAATACAAACTATAAAATACAAACCTATAAAAATTTAATATTGATATATTATAACTATAAACTATATCAATATTTCGATTCGATTTATATATAAAATGAGTAAAAAAAAAACAATAGTAAAATGCGATAAAAATATAAGTTTTGTGGATTGTGAAATGAGTATATTACGTTTAGCCGTAGATAAAGCAGAAGAGAACATTGGAAAACGTATAGTTTCTTCACCTGAAATAAAATCTACCATTGATATTGTAGAGAATTTCATTAAAAAGAAAAATCTCATTTGTTACGGAGGAACAGCAATTAATAACATATTACCAAAGCAAGACCAATTTTATAATAAAGAAGTGGAAATACCCGATTATGATTTTTTTTCTTCCAATGCTCTTGAAGATGCGAAAGAATTGGCTGATTTATATTATAAAAATGGTTTCACCGATGTTGAAGCGAAATCAGGACAGCATCACGGTACTTATAAAGTATTTGTCAATTTCATTCCTATTGCGGATATTACCTATCTACCAAAGGAAATATTTCAATCCATTAAAAAAGAATCTATTCGTGTAGCCGGAATATTATATGCACCACCCAATTATTTAAGAATGGGTATGTTTTTAGAATTATCTAGACCCGCAGGAGACATTGGACGATGGGAAAAAGTGTTGAAACGAATTACGCTACTAAATAAACATTATCCACTTACTAGTAAAAACTGTGATGAAATCGATTTTCAGAGAGAATTTGAAAATGAAAACGGAGATCAAATATACGAAACAGTGAAAAATACACTTATTAACCAAGGAGTTGTTTTTTTTGGCGGTTTCGCAGTTTCCCTGTATTCAAAATATATGCCAAAGAATTTACAAAAACAATTGAAACGTATTCCTGATTTTGATGTTTTGTCGCAAGATCCTGAAACAACTGCAGAAATAATAAAAGAAAGATTAAAAGATATTAATATAAAAAATGTTAAAATAATTCGTCATGATGCTATAGGAGATATAATACCGTTAGCTTATGAAATCATAGTTGATCAAGATACTATTGCGTTTATTTATAAACCAATTGCATGTCATAGTTATAATGAAATAAAATATAAAAATAATCAGTTGCGGATTGCTACCATTGATACAATGATGACTTTCTATTTGGCGTTTTTGTATGCTAATAAACCATATTATGATATTGATCGAATTTTATGTATGGCAAAGTTTTTGTTTGAAGTACAACAAAAAAATAGATTGGAACAAAAAGGACTACTCAAACGTTTTAGTATTGAATGTTATGGACATCAGGATACAGTTGAAGAGATGCGTGCAGAAAAAGCAAAAAAATTTACCGAATTAAAAAATAATCGAGGAAGTCGTGAATTTGAGGAATGGTTTTTAGTGTATCGACCTGTTGGTAATCTTGATGATGATAACAAACAAGATAACAAACAAGATAACAAACATGATACTAAAGTATTAAATATCGATACCAGACAGTTGAAACACGGAAACAAAACACAAAAAAACACACACGTATTCAAAAGTCGCTATTTTAAGGTGATTAAATCGAAAAATAAACACATCAATAAAAGGACAAAACGCCGTGGAAAAAGACGATCACGTAAATATTTCTTTTTCTAATCAACGTATTTTCATATTGTAATTTATTACGGTGTATGATAACAAAATATTTTTGTTTATAATATAATTATTTTATTATAAACAGAATTAAACAAATTAAAGATAAAGATATACTTTTATATATAGTATTATATAACACGAATAATATGAAAGTTAAATCTACAACCTTTGCTAATGATGACACCGAACATTTAACTCCTATCATTGTTGAAAAAGAAATGTCGGCGAGAGATGCTGTTCGTGAATTTGTTCAAAATCACAGTATATACACATTTGGAGGACTACAAGGTGAAAACATAATAGAGGCAATAGTAAATGGTTTTTTTTTATTTAATTCACGTGAAAACAAATACATGTTAAATAGTAAAGCTGAATTGTTACAATATTGTAAGGATAATACTGTGTCACTTGAAGAAAAAATGTATTTCTGGGATATTTTTCTCTTTAACCAAAGACCCAAATTTTTAACTTCGGATGAACACGATTATATTAGAGATTGCGGAGACCTTGATGGTTATGTTGAAAAGAAACCGGTGGTTAGTTGTGGTGGTGGTAGTGGTAGAAGAGTTCCAAGTGGATTCGTAAAACCAAGTATTATCAGTGATGAACTTGCTGTGTTTTTAGGCAAACCCGCTGGAACTAAAATGGCACGTACCGATGTTAGCAAGGAAATTAATACATACATCCGGGTCCATGGTCTTCAAGATCCGTTTAATGGTCGCAAAATCAATCCCGACGAAAAGCTTAGAAAGCTTCTTGGAGTAAGTCCTAATGACGAACTAACTTACTTCAACCTACAAAAATACATGAGCCGACATTTTTATAAAGAATCCTAAAAATTCACAATGTTCAATACCTTGTTGCAAAAATAGTAGATAGATCCAAATAATACACTTATTGTCAAATAACCTTTTATATTGTAGTTACCATCGTTGAAAAACAAAAATGGTATATACAAGAACAAGTATTTTTTGAATATAGGCAATTGGAAAATAAAAAACAAAATGGCTAATAACAACGGTGTTTGTATTTCATCATATAAATTATCCAATGAACTTGAAAAATTGGCTTTTTTATTATGCTCCTCAATTATTTCATTGGTGGATTGATTCATTTGTTGCATTTTTTGAATATAATCTTCTTGCATTTGAGCTGGATTTGGTTGTGGAATAAAATTAGGTTGAATTTGTGCATCATTGGTAATTGCTTCTGTTGTTCGCGGAATATCTCTCGATGGAAGTTGTGTTAAACCATTAACACTCGCTTTTTGTAGTCCATTCACAATTTGATTGATAGTGGTTTGATCTAATGAAAAATTGTTATTATTACCTTGGGATAGATTCGCTTGTTGTGGTTGTGACGGAGGTAGCATTTGTCCTTGCATTTGTTGATTATTTTCTTGAATTGACATTGATATATTACCGTTTAACCCACCCCCGGTCGGATCAGATGGTAAATCAGAAATACTAGTTGTAGAATTATTCATAATATGTATATAATATATTACATAGAATGATTGATTAGTATAATTTACGCATAACAAGTAAATTATACTATACTTACTAAATTAGACAAATCCAGTCAAAACCCACCAAATCAAGTAAACGGAACAATTGTTTTTGAAGCATCACACTTTGCCGATTTTGGAGTATATTGATAACATTTATTATCATATTTATATGTTTTACCTTGTATTTCTTCTAATGGTGGGGCTTTAAATACAATACAATTTTTATCTTTACAAACAGTTCTAAATAAAGTCGCGAGTCCTAAACCTAATATTATGGAGAGAACTATCTTTCCTGTTTTTGTGTGAAAAAGTTTTGATAAATACATGATACTGATTTTAAAATATGATATTATAATATATTATAATATTTTAAACAATCATAAATCATACACTATTTTTGAATAGGTATTGTAGTTATTTTGGAAGAATCAGTTGGACATTTAATTTCCTTTGATTCTAATGAGAAACAATTATCCGCTTTATCTTTATATAAAATTCGGTTAATATTATCGGGTGTAGGATATACATAAATTACTTTTCTATCACTACCAAATATATAAACAAAAAAAATTCCTATGAATAAGCTTATTAAAAATACGGGTATTGAAATTTTATTGAAAAACATCCTATATATCTATCTTTACTATAACAAAAGATATAATAATGATATAATAATAATTTAATATAAAATACTGTTTTTTTTTATATTATACTATGTTCTATACTATGTTCTATACTATGTTCTATACTATGTTCTGAATTTTGCTAACCCAGTTACTAAATTTACTACTTTATTATCTAGACTTGCTTCCATGTCTTCCACAGTATGTGGAAGTTGTATCAAATTGTAAGTATCGTCATATTCATTGTATTCAACATATTCTACTTTGTATTTTAATTGGTTGTTTTGTTTAATTTTAGGTGTCAAGTCATTCACATAAAGCGTAACAGCATCATCCACATAACGTATATTATCCGTTTTTTCATATTTATCCATTGTATTACGTAATTTATCAATCAATTCATATATTTCTTTGGTATTTTTGTTGATTTTATTCAACTTTTCATTGTTATTAACCAGTTCATTGTATTGACTCAATAAAAATTCATAATTGGATGTCTCCGATTTTATTTGTTCCTTCAATTCTTCAAATTTATCTACAACATCTTGTTCTGATAAATAACCGAACAACAAATCATTTTTGTATTTAATAACTTTTATTTTATCATTATTCAAATTTGTCTCTTCTTCATTTAAATATTGTTTAGTATTAAATATATTACTTGTTATTTCTATATTTAATGGACACGGATTTAATCTGTCTCCACAATATGCTCGTAATATTCTAACATCAGATTCGGTTTCATTTTCATTTTCATTGTCATTTTCAGTTGAATTAGACGAATTTTTCCCTACTGAAAAAACAGTACCAACAGCACGTTTGCAATTGATGCATTTTGGTTTATAACGTTTGAATTGACGTCTTTTTTCTCTCCAACTCAGATCTTTAATCTTAATCAGTTTCTTTTTTTCTTCGTCGATAGAATATTGATATTGATTTTTTAATTTATAAAACATAAACACAGCATCATTAAATTCTTTTTTTTCAGAATTATTTGTGCTTTTTATTTTTGATGTATCCATTGATGTGTTTGTTAATGTATTCATTGATAATATATATATATAAACTATATATAAACTATATATTTTTATTGTATTACATTAAATGTAAATTTTTCGTTGAATAATATCATATTCATTCTCCCACCCAGGTAATCCAGTGATTAATTCCTGATGTGCCAGTCGTTTTGCATTTTGAAAATTTTTGATTTTAGATAAAATATATTGTTGCTTTTGTTGATCACGTTTCATTTTTTCTGATGGAGTTAATTTTCCTTTGTATTTGTATAATAAAATTAATGCTAAAATAATGATAAGTCCCAAAAAAATACCTACATTAAACATAATATTGTAATATTTATTTTTATATTCTCTACATTGTTTTAGAGTTTCATGTAAGAATTGTTTTACACCAGGTTCAACTAATAAAGGTTTAGATGAATTATAATTATCATAAAACATTGTATGTTTTTAGGTAAAGTTTTGAATGCAAAATATATTTTTATTGTATTATTATAATAAGTTATATTAGTAAATTAATTTATACATATTATCTATAAACATATTTCTATTCAATAAAATATTCAATAACATAGAGTTAAACATTCAATAACAAACATAATGGATAATTCTGTAGTTAATTTTATTATTTTTTTAATTTTTACAGGTATTTATTTTTCGAAAATACGTGGTAAAGCAACTTTACAAGATTATTCTAGTGATGCGGGTATAGAATCATATTACAGTTCGGTTAATATGAGTTTATTATTATATTTTGGAATAACGCTATTATCACAATTAGTTACAAATGTGATAGTTATTATGAATATGTGTGGTGGTTCATTTAAACAAAATCTAGGTTATACTGCCTTAATAACATTTATTCCTTGGATATTAATTTTTGGCATTGTCATAATTTTATTAATTTCATTTCCTAATTTTAAAAATGCATTTTCTGATGTTGTAGGATATTATTCTGTATCGACAAAAGCAAATGAAATTTTATTGGAATTATTAAATCACAGTAATAAAATACAGGGTGAAACAGAAACAATAGTAAATGAAAATATGGATGGATCACCCATTATAAATTCAACTGATACCAATGTAGAAAAACTAAATAAACTAGAAAATGAGATTCAAAAAGAATCAACAAATTTAATAGCAGAAATATTCAGCAATTTATCACTTTTAATAAATAAAATGACACCTATTAATTTTAATGAATATTGGAATACATTACGACCTTTAATGAAATCGCAATATGCATCATTAAACGATGAACAAGATAAATATTGTTATCAATTAGCAGATATCAGTAATTTATCTGATTATTTAAATCAATCGAGTAACCCTACAATGTCTCCTCCAATATCTCAATTAAATAATAGTAGAATCGTAGAAGGAACACCTGCAATCGGAAAAGGAACACCTGTAAATGTCGAATCATCTGTAACAATGTTAGGAGGTAGAAAAAATTATCTAAAAGCGTGTATGCAAAAAATGACGGGAGGTGGCAATGATGATGATTCACAACCAACTTTAAAATTAAATAGTGAAGCTCAATTTCAGGTATTGAAAAAATATAGTGATTTAAAACAGCAAATGTTAAATTTAGTAATATACCGTGATAATATTGGTGAAGCCATGTGGTATATTTACACTGGATTATTGTTATCAACAATATTAAAATATAATATTAATAATCGCGGATGTGTAAAGAGTGTCACACAAATTCAATCTAATTTAAATAATGCATTAACAACACAACAACAAGACCAAGCATTGGCACAGGCACAACAAAGAGTTCAAACAGTATCATAATAGGCGAATAAGCCCATATATATGTATCAGTCCGACCATTATGTAATTCATAATTCATATTTATTTGTCATACATAAATAAATACGAATTTTACTATAACACAATACAACACAATACAACACAATACAACACAACACAATACAACACAAGACAAACCTATCAACTAACAAACAAATCCTAAAAATAAGTAACATAATATAATACTCCTAAATAACACAACATAGATAATAAAATAGCGACAAGCCATAATGGTAAAATAGTTTTATTTTTATAACCAATTCCAAATTCACGCATACTACCATCAGGTTTAAATAAAAACGCTGGTTTCATAATTTTAATTAAATAGAAAATAATAATGAACAAAACAATAGATACAACTGTTACATGATTGCTAATAAAAATATTTATTTGATTTATACTATTCATTTAATATGATGATTATGATGATTATGTTTTTTATATAATATTTTTTGCTAATAATTTACTTATATGTATATTGATTTTTACTATATATAATAAATTATATAATTTATTTATGTATTGACGTATTTACAAAAACCAATCATCTGGCTACGAATCATATTCCTCCCAATTTTCTACTTCTTCTCCCTCAAAATTTCCATCATTATAATCATCTATTTGATTTGTCATATCGTATGCTTCTCTTTCAGTTTCTAAATCCATGTTTTGGTTATACAAATAATCATCCACATATTGAGCTACATTTTCATCCGTTACATCTGGGTTTTTTCGAACAATTCTTTCTATTGCTGTTATATTCATCATCATATCTCTCTCTTCATCATAATTTTCTTTAACATATGTTGTAAGACCCTTCTGTAATCCTTTACCCCATTCTCCTAATTTGTTTATTTTCATAATCGTATCCACATTTCTCTCTTCATCAGTTTTGTTTTTCAATCGATCTGTAAATGTGTCTTTTTCTCTCTCCTTTATTTTAAACACCTTGTCCATTATTTTATCATACGATAAATCGATAATATCTTTATGGTCCCGCATAATAATCATATATTGTAACAGTAAATTTGCTATATTTGTTTGTAATTTTTTAAGTTCCCCTGGTGCTCGAATAAATTCATTCTCAAATACTTCATCTTCTAATCCAATAAATTGCTCTCTCTCTTCTAAATTTTCTACAGTAAAAACGTCTTCAATTGAAAAATCACGATCCGGTTCTTCTATTGTTAATTGAGATTCACGTCCTTTTCTTTTTTTATCCGATTTTGTTTTTTTGGATTTTGCTTCCTCTTTTCTAATATCAAGACCAACACCAAATAACATGCTCTCATTATTCGCTAAATTGACATATTCCATATAAAGAACCAAGAAAAACTGTTCCAATAACAATTTCGATAAACGTATATCAAATATGCTATTAGCGGTGCTATTTGCAGTTAAAAAGGGGGTTTCGTTAATCAACATGAGCAAATTCTTTGTTTTATTTTGAACATTATATAAAACACTAGAAACATGTGAATTTTTATAATAAGGACGTAATTTTTCGTAATAATTTTTGATGATATTTTTAATGTCATTGGTATGAGTTAGAGATAATCCCAAATATTTTGGAATAATTATTTTTTCATAATCCACTGTGTTTAGTATAATATTTGGAAAAACACTAGCAAAGTTTTGAATATATGTTTTTATAAATTGGATCATTTTGTTTAAGCAATCCGCACGACGTGCCTCGATTTCATCGTCACACCCCCATTCAAACAATTCATTTAAAAACCCGTCTATTTCTTTTTCCTTTATTCCAGTCATTTTATAATTTTTTTTAATAAATTCGGTAATGTCTTTTTTCATGGCATCATTGGTTCTGCTTAAATGATTTTTTAATGCTCTTACTTCTTTTGAATCTTCCATTTCATCGTTTGAAACGTTTGAAGTGTTTTTAGCTGTAGCTGTAGCAGGGACATCCAACGATTCTACTAATAATTTCTGTAAAGATGGATATACTACCTCTTCTTTTTCAAAATCAAAATGCTCTAATACGTTTCGCATCATCTGTATAGGATTAATAGGGTTGTGATCCATGTCAATATCAACCATATTTTTTCTATTCACTAATTGAAGTAATCTCAATAAAGATTCATGTGTGTAATTTCTACCATCTTTCTTTAATTTCAAAATAATTTCATTATAAGAATCTTTGCTCGATATATTTTTGGGTTTTTCATTACAAAGACTAATTAGTTCTTCACTAGTTGGTATTAAACTATTGAATTTACAATACACAATAAACGCACGATAAATTGTTTCTTCATCAAAGTCATTTGTTATAGCAGGATATTGATTTTTTGTGTTTTCTTTACTTACTATATATGGTGATTTTGTTATAGCATTTATATCGAACAATATATTGGATAATTCCTCGACTATTCTATTATGATTTCCAATCTCTCCATTGCTCTCTTTTTCAAAATATCGTATCGTACTAAAAATATCTGTTTCGTTACAACAAGCATTTTCAACAAAGGGTTCGTTTGCCATGTTTGTTAATAATAACTTCTTTTTGGTGATAATTTGCTGGATTTTTTCTTGTATTGCGAGAGAAAACTCGATGATTTTTGATTCTACTACTAAAATCTTTTCTCTCTGATTGCTACCACCAGTTTTTAATGAACTCAACAAAGAACTCTTAAACTCGGTTGTAATATTGGATAATCTGCGTATTTTAAAATTTACTAAAGGAGGTAAAAAAGATGTCCATGTTTTAATATCGTGTTCATCTTCATGTTCTTCATCGACAGGTTTCGAACCGACTCGTGATTCCTTGGCAATATTATATTCTAATTTATCTTTTATTATTCGATCAACATCTGGTAGTAACAACAATATTTTTTGTATAGTATCCTTCAAACGATTCGCTATGTTTTCTCTCTTTTGTTTTTGCAAAGCTGACCATGGATCAACTGATGAACGAATATTATAACCGATACATGCAATATATTCAACCGATGAAAAGTCGCCACTAGAATCACCATCAATAGGAAATCCTTGAAATGAACGCACACAACCAGGAAATGTCTTTTTTGTTTTGATCGATGGCATATGAGTTTGAACAGCAATCAAAAACATACCCATTGTCACATACAAAATAGTAGAATTATATATGGTTTTATATGGCGGGATAGTTTTTCCCTTGTTTGCCATTTCTTTTACTTCGTTATTATAATCCGATTCTTTGGGTAGTGCTTTGAGCAATGCTTCACTTACCATTTTCATAATAAATTCATGTTGTTGAGAGATATCGATCATACATGATTGAGAGAGTGTATTCACAATATTCATGACTATTTTATTTTCAGGAGATAATTTCTTGGTCATCTTTTGTTTTACTTCTTCTTCCAATTGTTTAACTCTGCCTTTTTCAGCACTAGCAACGGAAGCAATACCAGACGTGGTTTCTGTTTCCATAATTTCTCTCGATTTTATCTTGAACCCGCCTTCATAGCCTTCTTCTGCATCAAAATTGATATTTTTGATAACATAACCACTGTATTTATCAACCCAAGCATCTCCATCATCACTCAAAGCACCAATATCTTTTATAATATATTCGACCTTTTCGTTATAATTGTCATAGTCGTTTATGAAAACACAAGCCAATGTATATAAAAATGTAGGCAGTAGTTTAATGTTTGTTTTAACACAATAACGCCAATGAATCGATTCAATTTCACCTAATGGTCCCACTGTAGTATCTTTCATGTTTTCTCTTGTAAACATTTGTGTAAAACGAATAATATCGTTTTGTTTTTTGACAAAATCGGATTGACCTAAAATCATGTCTCTTAATTTACTATAAGGACATGCATAAGGGTTTGCGTCAATTAATGACTCATCCGTTCCTGTATCCATATCATTTCTTTTCAATTCTTCCAAACCTAACAAATACTGTTGATTGTTGTATTTGACAACCCTTTGATTTTGTATCTTTTCGCTTTTCTCAAAAATACTTGTGTAGTATTCAAAAATCGATTTGATTTTGTTTTCCAATTCCTCTTTTGATTGATAATATTGCTTATCGAATTCACTCATTATGGTTTTTAATGCATTTTCAGCCAAAATTGATTTGTTATAATCCTCTGATTTACAATCCATACCACTAGCACTACTATTATTAGTAATTGAAATACAATCTTTTTGTAAATTACATAGTATGTTCTGGTTATCAAACCCTGTCAAACCGTCTTTCTCAATATTTTCATCTAATATCCAGTTTCCATTTTTTCGAACATAATAATGTATAATATCATTCACAGTGTCATATAACATTGCATAATGACCGTCTTTTATTTCTTTCATTCCTGTTATCAAAGTTTCTACCAAATCAACTGTATCTTCTCTCGAAAGTTTCTCCGATTTTTGTAATTTTTCTATCAAAAAATTGATGAATTCATCTGATTCCATCTTATTCATTTCTTTTTCATATTGATTCAATAAAGAATAGTTTGTTGTATCGAATTTTTTATCAAAATAAATTGTTTTTTGGTTTTTACTGGATTCATCGTTGTCATCATTCAACTCATTAATATTTTGATATTGTTTTGCAATTATGTAATTTTTACATTTGTCTCCAAATCGCGATTCCATGAATTGTTTATCATTTTTAACTTCTGTATTTTCATTTTCAAAAAAAGAATTTAAATTATCTGAAAACATGAGAGGTAAATTATTCAAGCTAATACCGCTATTAAATAATCGACCATTGTCCATAGCATTTATTTTGTTTAAAATTTCGGAGGAATCCAATACTGGTTTTTTACTAATAGTTTCGCTGTAGTTTTGTGGTTGATTTTGTGATTGTGATTGTGTTGAATCATAAATGTGATATTTTTCAATAATTATTTCTTTTACATTTAAATTTCTCTCTACATCCATAGGTTGAGAGTCTTCTTTATCTTCCTTTACATCGTCCAATTCTAATGGATTCAAATTGTTATTCATAGAATATGTGATAGAATTCAGTAAATTATACATTTTGTTAATATTCGCAGTAGGTTTTTTGATAAAATTCATATTTTTGATATTTTGAAAATATCTATATTTTTCTGCATAACTTTTGTTGAATTCGGTCACTCTATAATTAATGAATTTAACAATTGCGTTATATTGTAAAAATGTTATATCATCTTGATAAATTAAAAATGGTTCAAAATATTCAATTACATCTTTAAACGTAAATTTATTGTGTATATCTTTTTGCATCATATAAAATAATGAACGAGTTTTCGGTATAATTGCACGTAAAAAATCATAATATAGTTTTTCATATTCAACGGATATGTTATTAATTTTATTTTGCATATTGATTAAATTAGTGTTGGATTCGACACCGTCATTTTCCGTATTTTCCACAACCTTATTGTCATTTATAAAATTTTCAATATCAATATCTAAAATATAATTCATCGGTTTTTTTAAAAAATTGCGCGATTTTTCTTCTGGTTCTTCTGCTTGATTAGGTAAATTGTTATTAGGTCTATCTAGCTTTAAATTTTCATTATCAATAAATTGATTTTCGATATAGGTATTTTTATTTAATAATTGCCAATAATTCAAAAATGTATTATTTAAATTTGCCTTTTCCATTATGTTAGTACCAGGCAATTGAACACGTGAAAATACAACAGCATCTTTTGGTAACATTAAAATCGATTTAATATTCATAGAATCAGGTTTAGTTAAACTAACCAATTGTGTTTTAGTTTTATTTCCAACATAAGAAACCGTATCCAATTTATTAACACCTAAATTATATTTGCCTATAACAAAACGTTTCGATTTAATTAAATTACTATTAAAAACAGAAGAATAAAAATCACTTAGATTATCTATGAGCACTTCAAAATTATCATTCACTGTTGTATTGTAAATATAATCCTTATTCAAATATTGATTGATAGATATTTCTTGATTCTCTCTATTCGTTGTATTATTTTCAAATGGAGTCATGTATGGATTCATTTCTTTCATCATGGTTACATATTTATTTATTTCAACAGGAGTATCGTCTGATTTATAGTTATTAAATATTTTCTCAAAATCAGACATATTTTCTGATAATGAAAGCGAAACAATATCAGGATAATCATTTATATTGTTATTGGCTTCATCAATATTATACATTTTTTTCATATTTTTTACAACAGGTAAAATCCAATAAAGTGATTTTTTTAGATGAAACAAGTTTTCTACAAGAGGTTTCCAATTTGCTTCTTTAAACTTCATACCATTTACGTTATAATTTTCATCAAACGTTGAAAATGTATTTCGTAATTGTTTAAACCGTTCAATCATTATGTGAATATTGTTTAAAACCCGAGTAGTTCGATCCTTATTTGGTATAGAAGATATCAATTCATCCAATAATTCGTTTGTTTGTGTTTCTATACTGTATCGTTGTCTAGATTCATCAATATTTATATATTGTACTATATTACCAACTTCTTCGTCACCAAATACGATTTCGTCAGCTTTTAATATGAATTCACGAAGTTGTTGTTTTATTTCACTACTAGGTATGTTTATAACTATTTCTTGGTATGGATCTTCGTCATCAACTTCATAAATTTCTCCTTCTTCTAATTCATAATTTTCTGGAATCTTTTCAACTAAAGAAGGTTCGGCGGATTCAGCGGATTCAGCGGATTCAGCGGATTTAGCGGATTCGACTGATTCAACCAACTCACCTGAAATTGACTTGGAGAGAAGATCTTGGGTTGCTGATGACTCCGATTTTGGCTTTTCTCGAATTTCAATTGTTTCAATGGGTAAATTATCAGGAATGCCCTTATAATCAAAATTGATATATATTACGGAATTTTCTGGATATGTTTTCACTTCAATCATATCTTCTTCTAAATTTGTAATTTCTCCTGTAATAATAGCAGGGACATCTCCACCAAAATAAATATTAATCCATTTCCCAGGCAATAGATCATTTTGTCTTGCATATCCAGGATATTTGTTACGATCTTTTATAATAATATTTTGTATTATTCCATTGGCAATAATACCGTCATTTATGTTTAAGATAATCATATCAAGAGTTTCGTCATTTATGATATGTATTTTTTTGGAATCAATGTAATCAATAATAAAAACATGATTGTTTAACTTTTCATATTCATTTTTGTTTGTTTGTGATTCGGATTCTTTTATGAAAATCTGAATTATATCTCCTAATTGTAGTTCAATTCCAACAGGTGGTTGATTGTTTTCATTTTCTTTTTCGTCGCTTGACATTTATTATTATTTATTTGTAATGTTGTAATGTTGTTTCCTATATTTATAATATATTATATTATCTTTATTAGTACTATGTGTTAAATAATAGTAATAAATTACCAAATAAATATTAATAATAATAATATAAAGTTATCTTTGTAATGAATACATACAAAATCATACATCATACATCATACATCATGGAAATTGAAAAATTTGATACAAAATATGCATTACATACTATTCCTGAATTTGTTAAATATCTAAATTCGTCAGAACAACTACAACCACAACCACGTATATTTAGTGCAGTAATACAACATGCTAATACTTCACGTGATCAATACCCAGAAGAGGAAACAAAATCAAATGAACCTATCGATAAAAACTACAAAATAATAAAATATAATAAAAAAGAATTACCAAAAACAATGTATTCAACACATGGATTAATACGATCTGTTGTTGTAAATGCATCCAATAAAATTGTATCGTTTTCACCACCTAAATGTATTAGTTATGAAGAATTTTTTGAGAAAAATCCTATTTACAATGAGAATATTATTGTAGAAGAATTAGTAGAAGGTACAATGATTCAATTATTTTGGGATTCTTATGAATGTAAATGGGAAATTGCTACTAAAAGTTCAATAGGTGGTAACAACACTAACACTTTTACTAAAATGACATTTCGTGATATGTTTTTTGATGCTTTAAAAGAGATGAAATTAATATTGAATGATTTCAATCACAACTACTGTTACAGTTTTGTTTTACAACATCCTAAAAATCAAATAGTATTTGATATTGTTAAACCGCAATTGTATTTACTATACGTATATCATATCACTAGTGTGTGTAACATGGTTGAAGAAATTCATGTTGAAGTACATCATTTGTTTGACCCCCTTGTCAATAAAAACAAACCAAGTATATTGCCTAAGGAATGCAAAATAAAATATCCAAAACAATTCGATTTAAAACAACATAAGCAAAAGGTATATGATCAACTTTATGATTATTTTTATACAAATAGTCATGATATAAATATGAATTATTCAATTATGGGATTGGTAATTTATAATAGTTTAACAGGTGAGAGATGCAAAATTCGTAATCCATATTATGAACATCTTCACAATATTCACGGTAGACAGTCGAAATTATTATACAAGTATTTGATTGCTAAAAGTGAAAATACGGTCAAACAATTTATTCGTTTTTATCAAGATGATCTAGAAATCAAAAACAAGGTTGATTCATTTAAAACGAAAATTCAATCTTTTACGAATATTCTATTGATTCATTACATTGATTGTTTTATTAATAAAACAAAACCGCTCACTAGTTATCCCCCAGAATATAAATCTCATATGTATAATTTGCACAATATGTATTTACAGGAATTAAAACCAAATAAAAGGAATGTTAATTTAATAGAAACGGTGTATTATGTTAATAATTTGCATCCATCCAAATTGATTTATTCGTTGATTAGGAAGACTAACGACCCAAAAATGAAACAGTAATGTAACTAGATAATAATAAACATACTATTACCGTAATATATATAAATATAAATGACTATATTTATATATCAAGATGCCCAACTGGTGTATGAACAGCGCTTCTTTTACATGTCCATCGAAAGAAATATATGACAAATTGTTGGATTCAATCAAAAACGACTCATGGTTTCAGACGTTTGCTCCATTGGAATTGGATCCAGAAGAGCATCCAGATGGGTGGAGTTATGAGAAAGCATGTTATATGTGGAATACAAAATGGAGTGCTAGAGATGTAGATATAAATGATTTTGACGAAAAAGATTACACCATCAACGTATCATTTGAATCCGCATGGTCGCCACCAACAGGAGTTTATAAATTGATGAATCAAAATCACAATATAGAAGTTACTGCATATTATGATGAACCAGGTAATTGTTTTTTCGGTAGATGCATGTATGTCAATGATTATCGTTATGGTGATGGTAAAAAAATAGAATCGGATGAAACATACGATTATCCAAATGACATGAAAGAATTGGAAGAATTACGCAACAGTATTGGTGTAGGAAGTGACTTGGATGATTACATGGATTCTACTTGGATAAACTTGCAAGAAATGTGGGAAGAAGAGGATGAAGACGAACAGTAGTATCTGCGTATTTATTTATTATTACAGTGAAACTCGCAATCATAAATAACCATTCTTTTTACTAATTCATCAAAAGTGATTTTAGGTGTCCAATTTAAAATTGTTTTGGCTTTTGTATAATCACCTAATAATAAATCAACTTCAGCAGGGCGAAAATATTTTGGATCTATAAAAACATATTCTTTTCCTGTGTTTATATCATATCCAATCTCATGAGGTCCTTCACCTTTCCATGCTAATATTATATTTTTAAGTGCAAATGCTTTTTCTATAAATTCGCGAACAGTATGTGTCTCCCCTGTCGATAACACAAAATCGTCTGGTTTATCATGTTGTAAAATTAGCCACATACCTTCTATGTAATCATTTGCATGTCCCCAATCTCGTTTTGAATCGATGTTTCCCATAACAAGCTTATCGGTTTCACAGCGAAGTATTTTTGATAATCCAATTGTTATTTTACGTGTTACAAAATTGAAACCTCTTCTCTCCGATTCATGATTGAATAAAATCCCATTCGATGCAAATATTCCATATGACTCACGATAATTTTTAACAATCCAGTATGCGTATAGTTTGGCTACTCCATATGGAGATCGTGGATGAAAAGGTGTAGTTTCTGTTTGAGGAACTTCTTGTACTAATCCGTATAATTCACTGGTTGATGCTTGATAAAAACGCGCAATACTTTCTAATTTATTTATTCTTATTGCTTCAAGTATTTTTAATGTTCCAAATGCGTCAGTGTCAGCAGTGTATTCAGGCATTTCAAATGATACTTTAACATGTGATTGTGCAGCCAAATTGTATATTTCTAGTTTTTCCATATTGAGTTGATCTGATTTTATATTTGCTAAAATAGAAATTAAACATGTGCTGTCTGTCATATCGCCATAACGTAGTTTCAATTTATCAAATATATGATCTATGCGATTTGTATTTATGGATGATGATCTACGTATTAAACCATATACAATGTAATTTTTTTCTAATAAAAATTCTGCTAGGTATGAACCATCTTGACCTGTTATTCCAGTGATAAATGCTACTTTGGACATGATGTATGTTGTAAATTGTAATAATTAATATTATTATTACAATTTATATGTTTAAGTTGTTAATTTTTGAAAATAAAAAAATAATGATAGCAACATCGAATATGTATATGTTTTTATTTATGGAATGGATTGAGAAGATACCATAGAAACATCAAAAAAACATCGAAAAAGGTGTAATTACACGTTGGGATATACAGCCACATATAATTGGTTGTTGATAGTATAACAAATCACATATCTAAACCATTTTTTTTATTTTTGTGAAAACATCGATTGCATTTTTCAAACACTCGACAACATTTTGTTTAATCATTGATATTTCAACTGGGTCAATATATGCAAGACGAATAATACTATCTACATCATGAGGATGAAATTTCTTAAAGCCACAAAAGCTCAATGTTTTTAATCCTTCAAAATAATCAGAGTACATAAAATATTCTATTGTTTTACCAATTGTATAATCTTCATTGTTTAAACGAACATCAAAACAATTTTCCATGGTATTATCGGATGGTTTTATTTCCAGTTCATCTCTATGAATTTGCATATCAATTGCTTTTAATTTATCTATAATAATATCACATGCTTTTTGAATAATTTCTTGATTGGTGTATATTCCGATGGTTTCAATTGTAAAATCAAAACTATCTTTTTTAAAAATCCTTAATGCGTCTAATAGTTGCCAATTTTTGCTTTCAAATGCTATTTCTTCTGCATTCAATCCAGCATCTTTCCATCCTTGCTGTTTTTTACCTAATTCTTCCTTGATTTTAACATCATCAGGAGTAAATCCATATGCACAAGTAGAAACACAATTGAACATTCCGTCATCTTTCGCGTTACTAATAGTAAATTCACATGTTAGATGGATTTTTTCACCAGGTAATTCATCTGAAATTTTTGGTCTCAATTTAACAAAATCGATAAAATATCCTGTAATATCTGAAGCTGGGAAAATTTCTCGAACGTCGTTCTCGGAAAGGTAACTGTCAGTTTGTAAATTTTTAATTTTAAAATGTTCTGTTGTTACAACCATAACAGTATCGGTGTTATTTTCTTCTTTTACTTCTAATAAATAGTTTTTAAGAGGTAGTTTTAAATCGCGAATATGAATAGGAATACAACTCAAACGTTGCTTCAAAATCTCATTGTTTAATCTACTCGTGTTACTATATATTGTTGCTTTATTTTCTTCGTATGGTGACGTTTTGAAAACAACAATAGGAATATCGGATAGAATAGTACGACGTACTGCATTAGCTAAACTTACATTAACACCTGATAATGTAAATTGTAAAGTATTACCTTTATCTGAAATGTTATCGATTTTTGGATTCATGTTTTTGGTTTGTATGTGGATTGGTATGTTGATTTGGAGATATATTATATTTATAGCTTATTATTTATATTTGTGTTATGGATATATAATATTTCAATTTTAATTTTATAAGATATAAAAATAAAGTTAAAAATAGTATATAAAAATATTTGTAATATAATATCAAATGAGTTGTATATTATATTATTCCAATTTCTGTAATCATTCAAAAAATATAATTCAAACATTATCAAAAACTAATTTAGGTAAAGATATTCATTTTATATGTATCGACAAAAGAGTAAAAGAGGACAATAAAACATATATTATTTTAGAAAATGGACAACGTATTATATTGCCTGACACGGTGAATCGTGTTCCAGCTTTGTTGTTATTAAACAATAATTATGAAATATTATACGGGGAATCAATATTGAATTTTTTCAAACCTAAACAAGAAGTTGCAGTAAAACAAGCAACCAACAACAATATAGAACCAATGGCATTTTCATTTGGAGGTGGTGGTGCGAGTGCATTTGGCATCATGTCGGATAATTATAGTTTTTTGGACATGAATTCAGATGATCTCTCCGCAAAAGGGAATGGTGGTGTCAGACAAATGCATAATTATGTTCATACTAATTATATAGACAATGAATCTATTTATACTCCTAGTGATGAATCGAGTATTAAGGCAGGTAAGGTACCAGAAGGTTTGACAGTGGAACAGTTACAACAACAGAGAGAACAGGAATATCAAAATTTAACAGCTAATGGAAATGGCGCTCAAAGAAGAATGTAATATTTTACGAAAAATATTATGATAGTGAATTCAAAAAGGTATTAATAATTTCGGTATAAAAAACTGCTCTATAATTATTATGATGGTCATTTTTGGTAAAAAATTCATTTTTGATGCGCATTCTATTTGCATCATAGGTAAATGAAGTAATGTCTAAAAACTTGATATTAGGTATTGACAAATTTCGAATTTCATTTTTTAGTTGTTCATTGAAATTCAATGCTATTTTTGTTCTCTCCACTATATTAGGCAATATAGCGGTAGATAATCTATTTTCTAATTTGATTAGGTCTTGTTCTTCTAAGAAATTTATGTGCGCATTTAATAATCCTTGTTTAATATGATCATCATCTAAAACAGGTAAACCAATCGAGAGTATTATAACGGACCTATTTGAAAAATTAGTTACTATATAATTTAAGTAATTTTTTATAACAGATAAATTAAAATCAACATAATTTATATTCTGGTTTTCTAAATATTTATGTATATATGAAAAATCTACATCTACACCTCCAAACAAAAAAAAATAAATGTTTGTAATCATTATTATTAATATTATTTATTATAAGATTATTATATTGTGATATGGAGTTAGGATTATTTAAACCTTTCGCGCTACCGCCACCACATGATAAATAAATATAATTATTGAATTTAATATCACCCGAATGACTATCACCTGTTAAAAAATTCATAAAAAATGTGTATAATAATTTTATATAATATAAATAGAGAAAAATATATAAAAAAATAGAGATAATATAGATAATATTATATATTATGTCGAATTCATCCACGATACTTACCGCATTCAACGATCATTTTATGGAGTTTGTCAGTGATATAGAAAGTGTTTTTCCAGAAGATCATGATATTGTTGCATCAAAAAATGCTTTTATTACTATAAGAAAAATAAATCCAAAACTAACTATTCGTGTATGGTCAGAATATGTAGTAGGTAAATACAGATCAGAAATAGAATCAGGGAATATTGATTATTTTATCAATAAAGATTATACACAAGATGTAATGGATTCCCCTAATTCGAAAAAAATTATTATGGGTATTGATCGATTAAGAAATCCAGTAAAAGAAATGAATGAAGAAAATAAAAAGAAATCAATGGTTTATATACAAAATTTAACAAAATTATGTACCTTGTATGGTAACATGAATGGTGGTTTTTAATAATTTGTTGTATAGAAAAAACTAGAAAACTAGAAAACTAGAAAACAAGAAAACCTAGAAAACAAAAAAACTAAAATAAATTAAAATATATAATTAGTTTTAGTTCAATTTAAATAATATTTATTATATTACACATATAATAAATGTCCAGTGATTCAACAACCGATTCCAAAGAAAATAATGTTATTCCTACAGAATTTAATAAAATAATAAAAGATTTTTCGAATGATTTGCGTACCACATTTCCTGAATACGCTCATTTTATTGACAAATGGTGGCAAAATACAAAATATCACAATCCAGTACAGTATTTATATGAATTCTGTTTAAAGAAAATGCCACCACGTTTTTTTGATATTCTCTATAAAAACGCGGATATGTTTTCTGAAAATTCTGATTTAGATACTGAATTTTTACCAAATATTCACTTTAGAAATCTATGGCAATGTGAAATTAGTGATAATACTCGTGAAACTATTTGGAGATATTTACAATTGATTCTTTTTGCTATTGTTGGAACAATGGATAATAGTGACGCTTTTGGTGAAACTATTAAAATGTTCAAGTCAGTAGAAGAGAATGATTTAAAGAACACGTTGGAGGAAACTATGGGCAAAATGTATGAATTTTTTGAAAATAATAAATCCGCGAGTGCCGGAGAAGATGGAGAGAATGGAAACAATGGAAACAATGGAGACAACGGAGACAACGGAGATAAGGACGATGCAGGTGAAAACGGTGAAGGAATTAATATGAAGAATTTCCCCAGTGCAGAAAATTTACATGAACATATTAATGGTATGTTAGGTGGAAAATTAGGTGAATTGGCAATGGAAATAGCACAAGAAACAGCTTCTGATTTAAATTTAGGTGCTGATGGTGATTTGAACTCGGAGTCAAATGTGAAGGATGTTTTTCAAAAATTGATGAAAAACCCAACAAAACTAATGTCATTGGTAAAAAATGTAGGAAGTAAATTAGACGAGAAAATCAAATCTGGTAGCATTAAGGAAAGTGAATTGATGACTGAAGCAAGTGATATTATCAATAGAATGAAAGATATGCCAGGAATGGGTGATATTCAATCCATGTTGAAAAAAATGGGTATGTCAAAGGGAATGGGAGGAGGAAAATTCGATTTTAATGCAATGGAAAGTAAATTAAATCAGAACATGAAACAAGCACAAATGAGAGAAAAGATGAAAGAAAAGGCTGAAATTAAAAAGACACAAACACAACAAGCACAAGCTCAAGCACAAGCACACATGCAAGAACGTGCTCAAAATTTTAATCCTATAACTGATGAACAATTAATTAATATGTTTAGTAATCAGACACCATCATCATCATCATCGTCTTCATCCAACCCAAATAATACAGCTAATGGAGAGAAAAAGAAGAAGAAAAAGAAGAAGAATTAGCAAGTTTCGTGGTATATGAGTGAAAACTATATGTAAATTATAATGAAAAATATAAGTAATATTGTAAAATATAAATATTATTATACAATATAAATAGAATAGTAAATATATTAAAATGTCTGGAAACCAAGTTGTTTTTAATGATAATACTAGCAACAATATGAAAGAAATTGATATTGATGTATGGGTTAGTAATCCGACTGTTTTATTAGATAAAAATACACTGTTTGAAATATGGCCAACACAACAAATGTGTTATGAAAGAAAAATAAATGCAATGTCAAGATTGATAATAATTTTAACTATTTTAGGATTTATTTTAACCAGATCTATGAAAATAGTCGTAGTTGGATTTATTACATTAATTGTAATTTATTTATTTTATTATCAAAATTGGTATAAATATAACAAAAATAACAAAGAGGGGTTCAATTCTGGAGATGATTCATCTTCTGGATATATACCAATTGTTAATGTTAATGTTAATAATTCTGATGCGGAATCAGTGAATCAATCCTCAAACACCAATACCAACCCTACCACCACCACCACCAACCCCACCTCTAACCAAGATGGCATTCCTTTAAAAAAATTTGTAAAAGACAATTATCAACCAATTACAAAAAAAAATCCTTTTGGTAATGTACTATTAACTGATATAATGGATAATCGTGACAGGCCATCCGCACCCCCTCTTTTTGAACCGTCTGTATCGGTTGATGTTACAAAAAATGTAAAAAAAATGGTCGGGCATGTGAATCCAACTATTAAATGTCTAGAAACACAAATTTTTAGTAATTTATATGATAAGTTTGATTTAGATCAATCCAATCGTGCATTTTATTCAACTGCAAATACAAAAATATCGAACGACCAAAATGCATTAGCACACTGGTTATATCATAACACTATATATAGTGCAAAAGAAAATACTCCTGAAGGTGCTATTGCAAGGGTTCAAGATAATTATAGATGGACTACTCCATAATAGTTTTTCATTTGTAAAATTGAATAAAATAATAAAAGTAATTTATAATATTTTTGTATTAATTTATATTATAATATTAATATAAATTAAAATAATCATCGATCATATATAATGTCATATTCAACATCCAATTATGTTTTTGATAATATGTCAAGAATTGGCAATGATTCATGTTGTGTCGATCAAAATACAATACAAAGTTTAGAAGCATGTAATTATACTCTAGAAAATTATTTCACCGCAGATTGTTCAATGAAAAATCCAATTTCATTAGCAACATCTCAACCATGTGTTAATTACAAGGGTGGATATAATGTAGCAGTAGGTGGTTGCAATATTAACGACAATTCAAAATTATTGATTGGTACTATTCAAACACATCCAAAATGCAGATTGGACTTATTTCATCGTCCTTTTGCAACTGTTCCATATTTAGGAAGAGGTAGTGTTGATCCAGTTATGGAATCACAAATCCAACAAGGTGATTATGGTACAAACAAAAAGAGTGTATCTAATTTAGGTGAATTTAGTTATTATAATCAATACGTTAATGTTCCACTCGTACCAAATGTTAAGAGCAAAATGAATAATCCATCGTATTGTGTAGAGGGTGTAGCATCCGAAGGCTGGGTTCGTGGTGGTGTTCCTTCGAGAGAACTAACAAGAGACCAGGATTTTGTTGTTGAAAACGATAAAACCAGCTCAGCATACGGTAATAACAATGTTTATTCAATGAATGTAAATTCTAGTATTAATTCTTATAGTTCGCTGTAAAATGCAAATGCACGAGTAAAAAACTAATAAAAAAATAATAATATTATATAATAATTATAACTATTATATAATATTCCCAAACATAACACGAATGGCATCTACAAGAAATAAAAATACAAGAGGAAATTATTGTTTAGAAGAAATTGCAAATGCAAATAGTAGAACATATACTATTTATAAAAATTCAGCTTGTAATGAAGCATATAATACACAATTGCCTGGGAATGGTCTGAACCCTGCTCAAATACCATGGAATAAATTATCTTATAACGCAGTTGATATCGAATCCTTTTTGTTTGGTGTCAATTCAACCAATTTAGTGGAACCAAAAGCACCATGTTTAACACCTGAATTAAAAGTTTTATCATCCGCTAATTTGTACGAAAATGAACCTACTTATGTACCAGAACCATTGGTGATTGAAAATAATCAACGTCCTTTTCCAGTGCCTTAATATAGAGATTATGAAATCAAAAATATAATATAATGAATATATAACATTAGATTATACATGCGGATGCGTTCTTATAAAAAAACACGCCAAACACACCCATCAAAAAAATGTAGTAAAAATAGTAAAAGTATGAAAAATAAAAAAGGGGGTGAGTGGTCCGGGTCTAGCAATAAATCAAATAGTTTAGGTGGTGATAACACAACATATGAATTAGTATATGATAATAATAATAAAAAATGTGAAATATGTGGTAACAATGATTACGAAAAAATATATGTATCTATCAACCGTTCTAAATACTTTGATGTAGGTACAACATTATTAGGTATGGGAAGTCTAAATTCTACTGCCGGACATCCTCTTACCATGTATAGATGTGTAAAATGTAATAATTGCAAGTTTTTTTATACAAAAACACAATTAAATAATGTAAATAATGTTGTAGTAGATAGAAAAATAGAAGATACGAACAGTCAAAACAGTGAAAAACAGTGAAAAACCTACTATAAATAATTAATACTCAGGTGTATGTTTTTTGAATAAACATCCATGTGAATCAAGCCCCGTAACCTCATTTGTAATGATGTCCGGATTTTGAAATGTACAATTTGACATCCATATCTTTACAATACAAAAATTTTTTTTAGGAGAAATAGTAATTCCATTCACACTAGCAACAAATGAGTCGTTTGTACTTATTGTATTACCAACTAACGCATAAGTAAATTCACGCCACACATCATACACATTTTTGTTAATTACTTTATAGGAAAAACATCCACCATTTCTGTTTTTAACATCCTCCCATATTGGTTTAATTCCCTCACGCATTATAAATAACATGCAATTTTTTACCAATATTTCTGGAAGAGTTTCCGTTATTGTAATTGCTTCTTCCACGGTAGTCATAGTAAAAATGTTTTTATAACTCTTTGGTGTCCAATCAGTATCATGAGGTAAATGTGCCCATAAAGTCCAATTATCGTTTAATTGATGGTGATTTTGTGTCATTGTATTGCTAATGGTAGTATTTGGAATTACCATTTATATATAAATTAAATCATTTTTTTTTATATCATTTACGATTATTATATATTCTATGTTAGATATATAGAATATATTTATAGGCATTTTATTAGATAACATGAGTCAAAGAAGTAGGCGGAGCATGGATAGAAGTAGAAGTAGAAGTAGATCGAGGAATAGAGAAAAAAGTACAAGTGTAGAATCTGAAAATTTTGTATCAGTACCATTAATTTCTAATTCACGTCGTACAACTCAAAAATATCAACCTGAATCGGTATCACCTCGTAGTAGCGTTCGTGAAAGACGTACAACAACTCAACATCGTAGCAATAGTCATGCGCCTAAATCCAGTATGAAAATGTCTGTATCTGCATCTCATAATAATAAAAAAGATTTGAAGGCTTCTACTATTATCAACGAACGTGAAGATGAAACATATAAAATGGTTTTTACAATTGGACGAATGAATCCACCTACCTCTGGACATATGGGACTAATATCTGAATTAATGGGATTAGCTCGGGAAAATAATCTGGATAATATTGGAATTGTATTATCTTCATCTGAAGATAATAAAAATCCTCTTTCGTGTAATAGAAAAACACAATACTTATCGGAAATGATTTCTAACATGTCTAACATGTCAAATATTAAAACGAATATCATTTGTAAAGAAACTGGATTCCCTATGTCAAATATATATGATTTGTTAAATGTATCAAGAGTTGATAAAGATAGTAAAATGTTATTAATTATTGGCGAAGATCGTGATAACGCATTTAATTGGTTAAAGAATTACTTTCCTAACTTGGAAATACGTGCGTTATCTAGACCTGAAGGAGCCATGTCTGCCACAAAAATTAGAGGTTTTGTTTCTGATAATAACAAAGACGCGTTCAATGAAGCATATGCTGGTATATTACAACAAGATACAATTGATGAATTATACGATGATATTTTTTCGGGGTTAATCAAGTATGCCAAAACATCTAGTAAGAAATCTACTAAGAAATCCCAAAAACGAGGAGGTAGAAAAACTAAATCAAAAAACAAAAAATCTAAGAAACGAGGCATTATTCGTCGCTAGAAGATTCAATTGATGATTCAAGTGATGATTCATTGGAATTTTCGGCGCTTGTAACTTCATATTCACTGTCGCTTTCTATAAAATTGTTCTTTATATCCAGTGTGTCAATATTTTTAATCTCATATGAATTTTCATATATATGAATGTAGTCTTTATCCAAATTAACATTATTCATATTCACTGACCCATCAATGTATCTTATCTCGCATCCGTCCAAATGTTCAATATTTTTTATCTCGCGTGAATAATATTCATTCATAAAATACAAGAGAAATTTTTTGTCAATCCTATTTCCATCTATTAAAAAATTGTAATCTAGAGTTGAAAAGTGAAAATCTATAAGCGTTTCATCTTCTTTCTTCAAATAAGGAATGGATAGTTGTAAAACAATGAATTTTACAGTCGAAGGAATCATATCAATACTATCAACATCCACACTCATATTGTCATTAAGACTATTTACATCTTCTTTTTGTATTATTTTTTTATGTTTTGTAGATTCATTGGATAAAATAATGAAATCATATGTAGATTCGTTTATTAACTCTTTATTTAATGAAACAGTTTTGTTTATTACATATCCATCTTTAATATATTCAAACATATAGGCATTGATTTGTTTTTCCTGAATATTTAACACCTTGTATAAAGTATTTCGTATTTTTTCTTCATAGTTTGTGCAAAGGTTTAATTTTTCATTTATTCGTTTGCATAATATTTGTAATTTACTGTATAAAACAATAATATCATAACTACAGTTGAATACTAAATTATTTAGTTTGTCTGATACAGAATTATCATTCATGGTTTCATAAATGCGAATCGATAAATATGAAAATAAAAAATAAAAAAACGCGTTTGGTAAATAATGGAAACTGAATCTTATAAATTGTAACGATAGAATTGCAGTAAAAAACGAGCCACCATACATTCCTATTGTGTTTAAATTTGTAGTTTTAACATCCTTAAATAGATTGCTTATCATATTCTTATAGTCGGTCATGTTTATAAATTTTATACGACTACTATTTTTATATTCTTTATATATATATATATGAAGAGAATGACAAAAAGACGTAGTGTAAAAAGAAATTTAGGAAAAACGAAAAAACGAAAAGACGATATAAGAAAAATTTAAGTAAAACGAAACGAAGATGTAAGAATAAGAAAGGAGGTGATAAAAGAAAGCGCAATCAAATTTATGGTTATACAACAATTACTATTAATGATAATACAATTATTTCAGATATATTAACAGAGTTATTTAATAATGAAGATAAATATGGATGTAACTGTAACTTTATAATAAATGATGAACTTGATCATCCATATGCTGTTCAAGTTTCAATTTCACATAATTGTAACTTAAACATTTTACCATATTTTTATAATTTACCATTCCAACATACTATATCACAACTAGATTTTAACACACTATTAAACCAGAATTTAATAGAAAATTTTAACATTTATATTAATGATGATCCTAGTGATGATTATATTAGATTCGACATAACTTTTAAGAAGGATGATATAATTATTCTAAATAACATTAAGCCAATGGGTTCCAGTGCAAATCCAGATTTTAATGAAAAACTAAAACAATTATTAGCTAAGAAAAACCTTTTGAATAAAAAAACAAAATATGATAAATAATTTTATTCATCTAAAAAATAACATAGACATATACAGTGATAACAATATAAAATTGAACGTTTTATATTGTTGAATTACATAGTATAACAATAAATGAATATAAACAACTTGTCACCAGAACAAAAATACGCTCTATATAAATTCAAACGGGGCGAAAATCTATTTATAACTGGACCCGGGGGGACGGGAAAAACATTTTTGATACGACATTTGATAAATTCAGCAAAAGAAAGCAAAAAGAACGTACAAGTGTGCGCTTTAACTGGGTGTGCATCTGTTTTGCTTAACTGTGGTGCGAGAACTATACATTCATGGAGTGGTATTAAATTAGCACGAGGTGATTCACATAATATAATAGAATCCGTTTTGCGATCAAATCGAACAGTAAAAAATTGGCAATCGGTAAAAATATTAATAGTAGATGAAGTAAGCATGATGTCAAAAAAAATATTTAATATATTGAATGAAATAGGAAAACGGGTTAGACACTCCCCATTGCCGTTTGGTGGAATACAAGTAATTTTTACAGGAGATTTCTTTCAATTACCACCAGTGGGAAATAATATGAATGATCCGGGAAGTGAAGAGTTTTGTTTTGAGTCGGATGACTGGTACAAAGTTTTCGCTATGGAAAATCATATTGAATTGAATAGCATTTTTAGACAAAAAGATCAAGATTACATTGACATATTAAATGAAATACGAATCGGGCAACTATCTGAAAAAAACATACAAACATTAAAAAAATATGTGGGTCGCGAATATTTAAAACCAGATAATACCCTATATACACCTACCAAGCTGTTTCCAACTCGCGCAAAAACAGATTATATAAACAATGTCATGTTTAATACGTTGGATGAGGATGAGTATCATTTGGAAATAGGCGTAAAAACAGATTGCACAGTTTTGTTGGATGGTGGCAATAATAAAAACGGTGGAAATACATTTAGTTATGAACAAATATTGAAATGTAACAGGATGACACAACAAGAGAGAGAATATGAAATAGAAAACTTGAAAAACAATACTCCATGTGAAAAAATATTGAAATTAAAGGTGGGTTCGAATGTATTATGTTGTGCCAACCTTGATCTGGATAGTGGAATATGTAATGGTTCTCAGGGTATTGTAACACGAATTGAAGAACGAGGGGAAGCAACACTTATTGAGGTTAAATTTACGAATGGTATTACGCGTATTATTGAGCCACATTGGTGGCAGTCGGAAGAATATCCATGTATTGCAATAAAACAATATCCTCTTTTATTATCATGGGCTATGACAATACATAAAATACAAGGTGCTACTTTAGATATGGCAGAAATTGATATTGGTACTTCTATATTCGAATATGGTCAAACTTATGTGGCGCTCTCTCGAATCAAGTCATTAAATGGTTTATATTTATCCGATTTTAATCCAAACAAAATAAAGCCAAACCCGAAAGTAATCAATTTTTACAAGGGTATTCCAAAAATTGATTTGAGCAAGGTGGATAAATCTGAAAACAACGCAAACTTTAATACTAGTAATAGCAATATATTTTCACAATTTGCATATAAAGAATCTGCTGTGGATGAATTAGAAGAAGAAGAAGACTATAGTGAGTAGGGTTACATATTGGTTGGATAAGGATAAAATTTTGATATATTCATGTAATTATATACTCCTTGTGATGAAGTTGTAGGTGTAGGTGTAGTAGTAGGTGTAGTTGTAGTAGTAGGTGTAGGTGTAGTTGTAGGTGTAGTTGTAGTTGTAGGTTTATTTGTTGCTGGAGGGTTATATGTATTCGCAGGAGGATATCCCATAGCAGGAGGGTAAATCGATGGTTGTGGATTATAGGGCGTTTGTGGTGAATAAACATTTGCTGGAGCTGTGAATTCCGCAGTTTTACTATTTGCATTTTCATTATATGTTGTGCTACCAGTTGTTTTACTTAAACCAAAAATATATAAAATTAAACTTACTATAAAAGTCATCATAATGAAGGGGATAAACACAATGATCCATGATATAATTGCTAAATCACGTTGACATAACACATTCAATAAAATAGTCATTATTATCATGATAAAAAATTTAACTACTGCACTGTTTATTAGTCCAGTATATAAGTCCATAATAATCTGAACAACTGAAAATACAACATATATAATAGCGGGGGTACATAATCGTTCCATTTGTATATTACTATATAATATACAAATACTAAAATATTTTTTGTGGATTTGTTTATAATATTAAATGAAAATCGCATTGCCGTTTTTAAAGTTTCCTACAATATCACCTGGATCACCATCTGCATCTATTTTATAAATTTCACCATTTTCTTTGTCATTTGTAAAATATAATACACTTTTTATTTCAATTTCATATACTTCTTCTTCCTCTTCTTCTTCTTCAACCTCTTCAACCTCTTCAACCTCTTCAACCTCTTCAACCTCTTCAACCTCTTCAACCTCTTCAACCTCTTCAACCTCTTCAACTTCTTCAACCTCTTCTTTCTCTTCTTCCTCTTCTTCCTCTTCTTCAACCTCTTCTTCAACCTCTTCTTCAACCTCTTCTTCAACCTCTTCTTCTACTTCCGCATTTTCAATATCTATAATTTTGGTATATAGTAATTTTTCATCTGCAGATGATTCTGTAACAATTTCTTCTATTTTTAATGAAATATGTTCCTCTGTTTTATTATTTATTCTAATCATTTCATCTTTTAAACTAGCAATTTCATCTTTCAATTTAATAACTACATTATTCAAAGCATCAAATTCTCTATTCTTATTTTTAATTACTTGTTGATACTCTAATAATTCACTTTTTAATTTACTATTTTCCAACTTTAACTTCTCTGTATAATTTTTAAAAACAGGTAATTCTATTAAACTATTAAACGTATGATCATAATCATTCATTTTTTTTGATATATTATTTACAATTTTTTTTAATCCATTGTTCAGATTATTATTAACTTCATTTAATAAATTCTTGAGATCCTCTTCAATATCATTTGTATGTGTTTGTGCGGATGCCGATGCATTATTGTAATCAATACCCATTTACTTGCTTTAATATAATAATCTATATGGTATTATATAAAAATTCGTTTAATACATTTTAAAAAATAATAAATTTAATGTATAATCATAGGCATGGATTCAATAACTATTTCACTTACCAATAATTTAGATAAAAGTGAAACACACATCAAAGACGATCAAAAAAACAATCAAAAAAACAATCAAGAAATCGATATTGTGTTACGTCAAACAAATTATACAAAAGAAGTAGCAATACAAAAATTAAAAGAACATAACAACAACACGATTAATGTAATAAAAGAATATATGGGTGTCAAACCTACTGAAAAAAAGACACCATTAAAATCGTTCAACCAGGAAATATATAAACAAATTAGAATAAAATTAGATTCATCTATGGATGAATATAGAGCAAATCAACATGGTAAAATAAATACAATCTAAATTTTTAAATTTGATACTAAACCAAATGTTTCATTTACTATGGATGCTTTTGTATTACCATTGAGAATATTGGCGGTCGCAGTTGTGCTTGTATTTATGTTTGTATTGTTATTCGTCGATAATGACGAGCTCAAATTGTTTGTTTTTTGATGTGATTTTTTTGTAACCTGAAAATTATTTGTAGATATAATTTTATTATTTATTATAAAATCTTCATTGTCTATATGTAATTCGGGCATAATACGTGTTAAAGGTTTATCAACAATCAAAAACAATCGATCATTACGGATCAATGCTCTATATTCATTAATAGATAGATTACCATAATATTTTTCTAACATGTAAAATGGAGAAGGTGATGGTTTGATATTTTTAGTATAATTATATATTTTTGCATAAATATGATTCATTAAATGGTAACGTTCAAATTTAGTAGAGCTATCAATGCTCTCATTCATTAGATATGCAACACCACATTCAGGAGTACAAAAACAACCATATACATGATATGATTCTTTTAAAAAATATTTTGGAATGTAAATTGGAGGATTATCAAAATCACATGTGCACCAAAAACATGCTGATTTTTTGTCTTGAACGTTGTTTAGATGTAAATTCATCTCTAAATCTTTTAGTTTTTTATAAATTTCTTTTGTATCGTTTGCATTTGCTGTTGCGTGTAGGGATATATTAGATTGTGATTGTGTATTAAATGAAGTTGGTGAATCGTTATTAATTTCAATATTCGGATTATATGTTGAATTAATTACATGTATAATTTTATTATTTGATTTTTGTTTATCATCTACGTCTGCAGCTACTATACTAGATATATCTTCATTAATGACATCATACAATAAATTATTTTTAGATGGAAATTTATAAGAATCAATATTATCAACATTATTTGTGATTTGATTATCCAAATCTTTTAAAAAACATTTAAGATGTAATATAATATTTGGTTTTTCTATATTATTTGAATTATCAATAATAACATTGTGTATTATTTTACCACCTTTTGGTTTTCTGCCTCTTTTTTTAAGTGGTGGTTTTGTTTCTATGTTTGGTTCTTGATCATCAGTAACAAGACCGTTTTCATTTTGTTTATCATATGAAATCTGATCGGTTGATGACACTGATTCTGTTATAGCTTGTGTAATATTTATCTTGTTTTGTTCCAATGTTTTTTTGTTTAATGAATTAGGTTTTCTACCTCTTTTGGATTTTTGTACAACAACAGGTACATTATTGTTTGTATCTGGAATACTAGTGGAATTCATTTTAATTTATATTATGAATTATAATATAAATTATAATTTAAGCTGTTTTAATATATATTTTTTCATTTGATTTGTTGATTTGTTGATTTGTTGATTTGTTGATTTGTTGATTTGTTGAGTTGTTATTTTGTCCTTTATTATACTAGTCTGATTGTTTCTTGTCGAGTACATCGTAACAATTTCTACACACAGGTATATAATTATCTGACCCTATCAAGAATTGTTCTTTTTCATTGGAAATACGTTTTGAAAATATGCCTGGAGTACCATTTTTACAAATACCACAAAGGGAATTCAGTTTGGTAACTTTATCACACATTGGAATTAAATCCAATATTGTACCAAATTTTTGTCTTTGAAAATCACCATCCAACCCGCAAATATAAACCTGTTTCTTTTCTCTCAACATGTCCAATACACACAAGTACAAATCTTCGAAAAACTGTCCTTCATTTATTAAAATGACATCCGCATTTCTCATTAACATGTGATGTTCTGATTGATCACTGTAATTTTCATCGAGAGAATCATAATTCCATAAATCCATTAATGATTTTGTTAAAATACAAGGCACCACTGTTTTATCATGTGTCGATAATAAATTGTTGTTATTAGTATAACGATTATCAGATGAATGATTTATTACTGCAATTGCTATATTGCACAATTTACATTTTTTATAAACATCCAACAAATAAGAAGTCTTTCCCGAAAACATAGGACCGATAATTAATTCTAAATAAGCATTTTTAAACATTTTTGGAGTTGAAGATGGAGTTATTTCAAACATGTATGTAAATACTAGAATCTTATTATTTCATTTTTTTTATTTATTATATAAAAAAACACGACACAAATACAAATATAAATATATATTGTGTATAACTTAAATAAACATTATTACATATTTACATACATGTCCGAATTAACTATTACTAATGATATACATAGCAAAAAATTTTGCCCATTTGTAGAGAAACATCGTCCAAGTAATTTTGATAATATTGTATTAGATCCCATTAACAAAATCATACTTAAAAACATTATAGAAACTTCGAATTTTCCTAATTTAATTTTTTATGGGCCACCTGGAACAGGTAAAACAACTACCATTATTAATCTGGTAAATGCTTATCAAAAAAAACTAAATAACGTAAATAAGGGATTAATGATTCATTTGAATGCGTCAGACGATAGAGGAATTGATATTATTCGAAATCAAATTAATATATTCGTAAATTCAAAACCTCTTTTTGATAACGGAATGAAATTTGTCATATTAGATGAAGTGGATTATATGACAAAAAATGCACAACAAGCATTGCGTAATCTATTACAAAGTTATACAAAAAATGTGCGTTTTTGTTTAATATGTAATTATATTAGTCGTATTGATGAAGGGCTTCAAACTGAATTTATTCGATTAAGATTCAATCAATTACCACAACAAGAAATTATAATGCTATTGAGACAAATATGTGATATTGAAAAATTAGAAATAAGTGAAGATAATTTAAACTATATACAAAAATTACATAACTCGGATATTCGAAGTATGATCAATTTTATACAAACAAATCAGAATTTAATAAACTTGAATGTAAAACTTAACATCATAAACAACGATGTTTATAAAAACCTATTAGATATTATTGTATCGAACAATGAAGATGTTTATTTGACAAAATGTTTGGAATATATTCATGATATAAGCGTATCATATAACACGGATAAAAAAAATATTATGAAAAATTTCCTCAATTATATTATTCGTAACAAGATAGAGATGGTTAGTCCAATGTTTTTAAATTCCATGGAAAATATATTACATTATCCTGAATGCAAAAATAGTTATTATATTTCTTATATTTGTTGTAAAATTCGTGGTATCTGCTTATCAATATAAAATTGATCCCGTTTGCATTCTTTATATACTATAACAAATACTATAACAAATACTATAAGAAATATAATATAAAGAACATCCATATAAAGACATTACTCAAATATTATTTAATCAAACGATATAAAGAAAAATTAAACCGGTTAAACTATTTCGTGCAATATGTATGGTGCTTTTAATCATCGCAGTGATAGTAATAGTATTAGCAGTGGTAATATAAAAAAATCACAAACTACACACCATACCCACAAAAATAAATTAATTGATGATGAATGGAATGATTTTATAACATCTTCGAATAATGACGATGATGACAATGATGACACTGGATATAATTTACCATCTACATTTGACGATAAAATATCAGTGGAAGAATCAGACAATACAAATATAATAAATAAAGTTTCCAACATCTATATATCAACAAAAACAATTATAGCGTATTTAAACGTAGAAATAGATTTATATTCGATTTTTTGGAAAATACCGATTATTCCTTATTCTCAACCAAGCGACGGTGTTATTAAGAAACAAATGAAATTTAATTCACTCTCAGAAGAGGCGTTCAATACAATGAAGGAAAATTTACAACATGAAGACTATTATGAAGAATTTGTGATTACCAATATCAACAATCCAAATGGACGGGTAAAATTTAAGGATATTCGAAAGATAAGCATTGGTATTTCTAAAAAAGATTTGATTTCTTATCGACGCAAAAAGAAGAGCGCGTTTTACAATTGTTTTGTTCTAATATTACGCATGTTTATGAATGATACGTTTAAAGAATATCATGTTAAATTATTTAATACTGGAAAACTAGAGATCCCAGGTATTCAAACCGATCATGCTTTTAATGCGATATTAAATATGATTGTTAATATACTACAACCTTATTACGATAAAAAAATTGAATATGATACAAAAAACACTGAAACTGTCTTGATAAACTCGAATTTTAATTGTGGATTTTACATAAATCGTGAAGTTTTATTTGAAGTTTTAAATGCAAAATATCACATACAATCAATATATGATCCTTGTTCTTATCCTGGGATACAATGCAAATTTTATTATAATCCAGACATTGGAATACAAACAGGAAGTCAAATTTCAAAGGAAAATAAAGATTTATACAAAAATATAAGCGAAGTCTCATTCATGATTTTTAGGACAGGTAGTGTGCTAATTGTAGGAAAATGTGATGAAAAAATATTAATGATTATTTATGAATTTTTAAAAGAATTATTAGTTAAAGAGTTTAATATTATAAGTCAAAAATTTCATTACGACATTAATTCTGTAACAGAAAAAAATAATGAAAAAATTAAAAAACGTAAAATCATGAAAAAAACAATTTTAGTTTCAAATTAGTAAATCGTTCAAAAATATAAATAAAAATCAAATAATAATTTAAAGAGTTAGTTTATTTATATTTATAATTATAAATATAAAACAATGTCAGAGCAAAATAATTCTACTACCGTTGCCACTACTGGTGGCAAACCTGCATCCGCATCCAACTATTCATTACCATCTGAAGTAACATTAAAACACGCTTCAAAACTGGCCATTGTAGAAGATAAACCAATTATGTTAGATTATTGGACACCTAGTTTAGACAAAAAGGCACTTATTGGAGTAAGAGAAACTGGAGAGAAATTACTTGTTAAAAGTGAAGATGAATATACAAGTCCAATATCAAAATTCTATAAAAGTAATACTGAATATATTATTATTACAGAAAATTCTATTTATTTAGTATCATCCGATATTCCTACTAGAAAAATATCGTAAATGATTGCATAGTAAATTTTTTTTGAAATAGCTGAATAGCTCAAGAGATAAAATATTATACAAACGTATAAAATTTTATAAACATATAATATAAACATTACATATAAATGAGTTTCTGGTATTTTGATTATGGTTTTTTATATAAGAACAAAGGTCCTGGTGGTTGCAGAAAAAATCCATCTTATGGTATAATTACTGGGTTACCTGCAAATGTTAATAATAAATTTGTTTCTGGTGCAGGTGTTGGCGCAATGAATCGTTCTGTCTATAGAGCTAAAAAAAGACATGCAACGGTTTGTAATAATACTCAAAAATGTGGTAAATTTGTCATGAATTTAGGTCAGCATCCTACTAAATATCAAATGCAAATATCAGATGAATATCCAAATATTATTCTAGAACAGTATTTAATAGCAAAACAAAAAGCTAGTGAGCCTGGTGCGTCAAAACAAACAATAGCCGAATATAATGCATTTTCTGCAGTGTTATTGAATAATTATAGCTAGAATTTATGAGTCATAAAAAATTAAGTGTTGCTATTTTTACTGTTTAACAAAAAAAATTGATTTAAATATTATATTTTTACATGAATTAAAATTAAAATATAATTTAACTTATTACTTATTACCTATTATCTATTACATATTCAAATACTTATTTCTAGTAACATACATTACGAAATAAAATTAAAATGAGTTTCGGTATAACATCTAATCTTTTAGTGACCACTGTTCTTTGCACAAGACTACTTTGTGAATACAGTTTGTTGGACCAAAATATCATGGAGTTACGCAAACAAAATATTCTAAACGAATTGAAAATTCTAAAACTGAAAGGTAAATCTGTGATATTTTCAAATCAAGAAATGATAGCAGGTAAAGTAGTTACTGAATTTACAAACAGAAAAATTATCAATATTATGGTTGTGGCTAAAACACAATCTGGAAAAACTGGCAGTATGTTGGCCACTATAAAAAAATACCTAGAAGATACTAACAATTTAATACCAATCGAAAATATTTATATCATTACAGGTTTATCATCATGTGAATGGAAAAAACAAACCAAGGATAGAGCACCTGAGAGCATACAAGCTAGGGTATATCATCGTTGCGAATTACCAAATACTTTTGTTGACGAAATCAAGGATAAAAAGAATATTCTTATTATTATGGATGAGATTCAAGTTGCAGCAAAAAAAGGTCAAACCATTTACAAAGCATTTGATAGTGCTGGATTATTAAATAAACAAAAATTATATGATAATGATGTTAAAATATTAGAATACACCGCCACACCTGATGGAACCATTTATGATTTGATGAAATGGAACGATTCATCAAGTAAAATCCTAGCAGAAGTAGGTGATGGTTATGTTAGTTCTTATGATTTATTACAATTGGGAAGAGTAAAACAATACAAAGACTTATGTGGTTACAATAAAGAAACGGATGATATTGATGAAAAAGTGTTTGAAAATATTGAGGAAATTAAAAATGACATAGAAAACTATAATAGACCTTTGTATCATATTATTCGAACAAAAAATGGTATAGAACAAGAAATTACTATTGAAAATTTTAAGAATATTTTTGAACCTGATACCCATAATTTTATAAAATATGATGGTGAAAGTGATATTGAAGACATAAATACAACATTGTCGACCAAACCTTCAAAACATACTTTTATATTCATTAAAGAAATGTTACGTTGTGCTAAAACGTTAAAAAAACAACACATTGGTATTCTTTATGACAGATGCAGTAAAAATCCAGATGACTCTGCAATAATTCAAGGATTAGTAGGAAGAGATACTGGGTATGATAATAATGGAATAAGTATATGCTATACCAATGTAGACAGTGTTGAACGTTATGAAAAATTATGGAACAGTAAATTTGAAAATACAACAATTAAATGGAATTCAAAAACAACCAAGTTTGCTAACGGCATTCTTTCAGGTAAAAATACATTTAATGATCCAGCAGACTATGATGGATTTTCAGTTGCCAGTGATGAAAGTGAAAATCTAAGAGAACCAATTATTAAAAAGTTTGATACTCAAAAAGAAGCAAAAAAATATTATGTTACAGAATTAAAAGAACGTATAGGAGGGAGGGGACCAAATACTATTAAACCTAATGAAAATGGATATTATGAGGCAACTATTCGTTCAATTAAAAAGATATTCTCTTGTACTGAAATTAGAGAGAATAGAAGATACGGATTAAATGATAATAACTATCGATTTTATCCCTGTTATGAAGAGATAAATAACAAAGAAACATTACAATGGTGGTTTATTCACTATTAAAATAGCTGGAGCTGTTACTTTACACAAATTATTATAAAAATATCATTACCATATACAATAATAAAATAAAAAAATATTTATATAAAAATTACATATATTACATGTTTTTTTATTGGCAAAACAAAAAGCCAGTCAACCTGGAGCATCCAAAGAAACAATCGATAAATATAATGCATTTTCTGCAGTGTTATTAAATAATTATACTTAGTTGGTTAATTAGTTTCATAATAAAATAGACACATGCGTAATAAACATATAATATATTTTTTACATTATATATGTTATCAGTCCGACCTTTTACATTTATATTGTATAACATATAATCAAAAAAGATAAAAAGAAAGATAAAAAGAAAGATAAAAAAATTGAAATTATTAATTTATAGTAAGTAAAACAATAAAAACAAAGGATATGAAAATGGAAATACAAGTTGAAACATTAACGGTTTATGAAAATAAAATAATTAAAATAATTAAAATACAATCATGGTTTCGAGGTTGTTTGTTGAGATTAAAACAACTACCTTTAATTATGTATAAAATCAAGAACCATCTGAAATCACAAACATTTCAATTTTCAACTCAAAATGAAGATGGTAGAATAAATAGTTGTACGGATGAAGATGGAGTAATTAAACTACTTTTTGAAAAATTTGGTGAAAAAATAAAAAAACCAAAAAAACGAATGTGGTACGATATTTTGGCATTTGATTCTATGTATGGATGGATTCCTATTAATATAAAGACAACTACTACAATGACTAGCGATAATACAGGTAATTTGGCAATGTGTGTATATGTTTATACGGATGAAATATTAGATATACATAGAGACAAATCATACGAAAATGGTAAAATGAGTGATATACTTTTCAATAAATTACAAAATAAAAAATACAATACCAGCAATAAAAAAGATTATTATTTTATAGTATTGAACAAAACAGATTCAAGTGATATAATTGTTAATAGTGTAAAAGGTTTGACAATATTAACACCAAATATAAATAATTTACCATTTCAAATTTGTTGGGATAAAAATAGATCATTTACATATGAAAATATAAACAAAAAAGTGAAACAATTTGTTGAATGCTTACAAAAACCACGACCTAGTTGGCATGAAACTTTTATGTCAAATATGAGAACTTTACATGTATAAAACTAAAACTACACCAGATAGTCTCTCGGAATGTATGAATTACATATCTGTCTATGCCCTATTTTAAATCTTCCGGAAAACATAAAATTATTTTTAAAACTATTGCTATTAATATATGTCACTACATTACTTAAATTACATTCTTTTTTCGGTTTAAGCATTAGCAATCCACCTCCAAAATATTGGACTTTACCTAAAAATGACACGTTGGATGCTCTTGTTAAATTATAAACATAAATACAATCTTTGCCAAGATTTGCGTTTATGGTACTAATATTTCTAGGAGCGCCCCATTCAAACCAATTTTTTTCATTGAATTTTCGTATTCCTCTTCCAATAAGCTCATTTTTATATTGAAATAAATGTTTGTTTATTTTGTCATTTTCACATGGGTATCTCTCAATACAAATGTATTTATCAATTTTATCTTGCCCATTTAATACTTCAATATTTCCTAATTCCGCATTTTTATAGACTTCTTCTTTTCCACTAACAAGTCCAACATAAATATCAAAATACTCCTGAAACAAGTAACCATTATTACTTTCTTTTTCCTCAAATGTAATTAATCCATTGCTGTTTGTAATATAAACAGCTTTGTCGTTATATAATACTTTTTTTCCAATTGAACCATTTTTACAATATCTGAATACAATAACATCGATAGATGCATTTTCAAACATTTTTTCATTATGAGGATGAAATATATGGGTAAAAGTTCCATGCTTCATCATATTATTTAATAATGTAGATGCACTTGTCAATTTAAAGAAATCGGATGGAACTATAAATATTAACTCACCATTATCATCGAGTAAATTATAACATTTTTCAGTAAAATCAATATATAAATTTCCTTTTTTGGTTCTTACATAAGGTGGATTCCCTACTATTGTTTTGTATGTTTTTGTAATGGTTTGTTGCATAAAATCGCCATAAATAACCTCATCTTTTTGTATATTATCTAGCAATTCAATTTTTGTATCAATTTCATACATGTCAAACGTAACATTTTGTTTTTTATTTATAATAAAACTAATTAAATCTCCTTGACCTATAGATGGTTCTAATATATTAGACGGCTCATTTAATATAAATTCATATACTTTTTCTTTGAGATCATTGTGTGTTGTAAAATATTGGCCTAATTTATTTTTATTTTTCGACGTTGTAGCTAATTTTTGTGTTTATACTATTATACATAAATATATAATTAAATCAATTTTTCTTTTTACTTTTTGTTTATACGTGATGATATAGAAGTATTTATGTATATTATATTATATATTTAAACCATATGTGTATATACTACAAAAATAATAATTATATATAGAGTTTTTCAGTCTCATCGAAAAAACAAAGAAAAATTGCACAAAAGTTTTTTGGAAAATGAAAAATGGACATTTTAAAATGTCCAAAATTTAAATTATAAAAAAACTTTTGCGAAAAACATGTTTTGTGACCATAATTCAAATTTATCGTCACACTACCAAAAAAATAATTTTCAAAATGTTACGTTAATTTTTTCATCAAACTAATTAGTTTGTTTTAGGCGATTTTTTTTGTTAAAGAATTATATGAGTTCTTTAACAAAACATTTAACCAATAATGTCGTAAAAAATAAGGAGTATATCTTATGTGAATATTGTAACTATAAATGCAGTAAAAAATGTGATTTTAATAAACATATACAAACCAATAAACATAAAAAAGCGATTTTATTAACTAACCAAGTGATTTCTTTAACAGAAAATACCATTCAACCAAAATCTATTTGTGTAAATTGTAATAAATTATATAATTCACGTGTTGGATTATGGTATCATAGTAAAAAATGTAATAAAAATTTAGAATCACAAGATATTAATATGCAAATTCAAGATATAGATAAATCAAATGAAGATAATAACACCATAATATCATACCATGAATTGCATAATATAGTTTTAGATATTGTGAAAAGCAATCAAGAATTGCAAAAACAGAATATGGAATTACAAAAGCAAATGATCGATGTTTATAAAAATATACAACCACTGGTATCAAATACAATCAATCAGACAAACCAAACAAACCAAACCAACAGTCATAATAAAACGTTTAATTTGCAGTTCTTTTTGAATGAAACATGCAAAGATGCAATGAATATTTCCGAGTTTATTGATTCTATTTCTCTCCAATTGTCAGATTTGGAAAGTCTAGGTAAATTAGGATTTGTTGAAGGAATATCTAATATAATAATAAAAAACTTGAAGGCATTGGATGTCGAAAAAAGACCAGTACATTGTAGTGACATAAAGAGAGAAATCATGTACGTAAAAGATGAAGATACATGGGAAAAAGAAAACGAAGAAAAGAAAAAAATAAAACAGATAATTAGTAGCATTGTTAGTAAAAACTTGGGATTGTTACCAGAATTTCAGAAAAAATATCCAGAATGCATGAAATCGGAATCTAGAAAATCGGATGAATATAATTTAATCATCATGGAGACGATGGGAGGCATACCAGGGAATGGAGAGAAAAACAAAGACAAGATAATCAGAAAAATTGCAAAAGAAGTTACAATCGATAAAGAATGAAATCGCCTTAATGATTATTCTGAATTTATTAATTAGAAACATGAATATTATTTTTGTAATTATTTTATTACGATGTATGCAGTCATTACAAAAATAATAAATGTAATCTGGAGGAGGTTAAGTCTCCTTCAAAAAAACAAAGAAAATTTGCACAAAAGTTTTTTGGAAAATCAAAATTGGACATTTATTTTTGTCCATTTTTATAATCTACAGAAAAGTTTTGAAAAATAAATAAAAAAATGGGTTGTGACGATGATCGTCATAATGCCAAAAAAATAATTTTCAAAATGTTACGATAAATTTTTTGAAAAATAAATCCCACAGAAATCGTTTATCTTTAGATGTAATTTTGTAAACAAAATATATATACAAATGTTTACAAATCATGATGAAAATACATCCAAAAATTTTGAGTGTAAAAAATGTGACTTTATATGTAGCAAGAAAGGTGATTGGACTAGACATATAAAATCACTCAAACATATCAAAATGTTTACAAATGATGACATTTTTACATCAAATGTTGACAAAAATTACATCGATTACATCAAATTACATCAATGCATTTGTGGTAAGGAATTTAAATCAAGACAAAGTTTATACATGCACAAAAAGAGACACGATTGTGATAATAAATTAAATATCCAAACAGCGGATCTCAGTGATAAAGAGCTCATAAGTTATTTAATGAAAGAAAATAGTGAATTCAAAAGCATGTTGTTGGAGCAGAATAAAATGATGATGAATATAGTACAAAATAGTCATTCTTCTATATCGAATACGATCAACCAAACCAACCAAACAAACCAAACCAACAGTCATAATAAAACTTTTAATTTGCAGTTTTTCTTGAATGAAACGTGCAAAGACGCAATGAATATATCAGAATTTATTGATAATATTTCTCTTCAATTGTCTGATTTGGAGAATGTTGGACAATATGGTTATATAGAAGGAATATCCAATATTATTATTAAAAACCTAAGAGCATTGGATGTTGAGAAACGACCAGTTCATTGTAGCGACATAAAGAGAGAAATCATGTATGTAAAAGATCAAGATAAATGGGAAAAGGATGAAGCGGATAAAAAGAAAATAAAACAGGTTATTAGTGCAATCGCCCATAAAAATCGGAATTTATTGCCTGAATATCAAAAGAAGTACCCAGACTGTATGAATCCAGCATCCAAGAAATCAGATGAATATAATCATCTTATTATGGAATCATTAGGGATTGGAAATGGAGCAGAGAATACTCAGTCAAAAATTATCAGGAAAATAGCAAAAGAAGTAGTTATTGAAAAAGACTGATCGACAGTAAGCTCAACCAGCAAACCATGTTCTGTTAGGAATTCGTTTAACTAGTGGACTATCCAGATAGGCATGAATACGTATATTTTCTTTTTCATATGAACTACCTGCGTGTATCAAATCAGCACGAAAAATCACAACATCGCCCTCATCCATAACAAGTTTTCGATGAATACCATTCAAATCCCAAATATCCAAATATGTTTCTGGCATGACTGCCACCAATACTAACAACGGAACACATGTTGAATCTGTTATATTTTTTATAGTTTCAGTATTATAATCGGTATGAGGTTGTTGTTCATTGCAACCAGCAAAAGATTTCAAAATAACCCAGTTACTGAAATATAAACGTGAATTCGACGGTAATAAATTGTATATTTTTTCTTCTAATCTTTCTATAAATTCGGTAATTATTTTGTTATTATAACGAATTGTAGATTGTATTCTTTTTTTATCGTTTTTCACACCATTAAAAATAGGTCCCCCGTATTTACTATCGACTTGTTTATTCAAAAGAAACCTTAGCCTTAACATTACACTATCGTCCGCATTACATATATTTTTATAAATGTGGTAACCATTTTTATGAATATTATCATAATATTCTGTCATTTTTTTAGTAATGCTTCGCGTAATTCGTAACACCATTGTATCAATAATATAAATATCAAAATGTATTTATATTATCATAATAACATTAATAAAAATGCTTACACCTTTGGTATAATATTCGTATAGTACCCCCACAATAACAATCCAACAACGCATTTTGAAAAGCAATCCAATATATTCATTGCAATATTTTTGTATTCATCGCCCAATAAATAAACTAACCCATAAAATGACCACGTAACAACATAAATGACAAACAAATAATATTTTGATAATCCCTTATCAATAACAGTATAATTTTTAAATATTATATAAAACATGATTACAAAAGGAATAAATCCCCCAATACATGCTACAGATCTATTTAATACCTTTGTTTCACCTAAATATCCAACATATAACATGACATAATTTAAAAATATAATCAATAAAACAGTAGTTAAATGTATTATTTTTTTCGATTCCTTTGCTAAAACTAAACATAAACTTAATAACATCATAGGGGTTGTAATCGACCAATCCAAGTAACGTATCTTTGTTATTGCATCCCAATCAAACATCACATTTCTTTTTTTGTAATCATCAATCATACCGACAAAGACAGAATAAAAATAACCACCTACCAAAGAAATACACGTTTCTAAATTGAAAATATGACGAACTAAAGGATTTTGCGTACGTATAGCTTCAATAAATGTAACCAATGATGTAGTTAGTAACAATATATAAGTCAGTGTAAATGAGGTTTTAACCGCATCCAATTTACCATCTTTTGTTACATCTGTATTTTTTATGCTTTTTGTGCTTTTTTGTTTATTATCCTTATTATCTTTATTATCCTTATTATTAGTATTGTAATAATTTGGACTAGATGAATAATCTTGTTTAGGTACTTGTTTTTGATTAGAATCTAAATATAATGACATGAAATATATATTATATAAATACTATATATTTTAACACATAAAAAAAATTACAAAATATCTCGTAATGAATTAATTTTATCGATCGATAAACTAGCAGGAAACTCAATAATAAAATGAATTACCAAATTACCCCTCTTCCCGTTTCTCTCTAGACCCATACCAGGAATAGTTTTTTTATAGTTGGGTGTGATTATATTACCTTGTGTGTTGTTGATCGTATAATTCTTATCATTTATGTATTTTATTTCAAAACTAAACCCACACAAAGCTTCCTTAAGTGAAATGGGTTTTTCCAACAATAAATCAATGCCATATCGTTGAAACTGTGTATTATTTTCAACATTCACATAAATTTTAACATCACCCTTACATTCATCATTTACAATGTTTCCTTTTCCTTCTAATAATATTATTTCACCAGAATCTATACCTTTTTCAATGGTAACGTATATTGTCTCTTTTTCAAATACTTTATGCTCATTTTCAGTAATCCACCTTTCAATATCAACCGGAATACTAGCACCAGTAAGAACTTGATTCATATTGATTGTAACATTTTTGGTAATAGGTGTAGGTTTTTGAAAACGATTTACATTTATGGGAACACCGTTTCGAAATATTTGAATATTTGGCATCCCTTGACCCATATTCATGTGCATAGCACCCGGGAAACCCATTCCCATACCCATACCCATTGGACCACCAAAAAATTTATTGATAATTTCATCGATATTATCAAACGATTCATGATGTGTCGCAAAACCAGGACTACCCATTCCTCCCATACCATTCATCATATTTGCAAAAGGATTCTTCCTCATCATATCATATTCTTTTCGCTTTGATGAATCTCCCAAAACTTCATATGCTTCATTTATTTTATGAAACATTCCAATGGTGTCAGTACTACCAGGATTCTTATCAGGATGATATTTGAGAGAAAGCTTTCTAAATGCTTGTTTTATCTCACTTTCACTAGCATTTTCGTTGATTCCCAACGTTTCGTAATGATTATCTTGTGGCATGTTTGATATGGCGTATATAGAATCTTGAATATAATTAATATTTAAATATATAAATTTAAATGTTTTTTATGTTTAATATTATAACTAAACATAAAATACCAAACATAAAATACCAAACATAAAACTACTAAATATATAAAAACCACCGATGGATAATAATTTATTTATAAATAAATTTCAACCACTCTACTTGGATGATTTTGAGATGAGTGAAACGATGAAAAAAATGTTCCAGGATCTAATAAATATAGATAAATTGAATTTATTGTTAATTGGTGACATGGGTTCAGGTAAAACAGCAATATTAAATTCATTGATAAGAGAATATTATAAAGATTATGATTATAATCAATATAACGATAATGTCTTATATTTGAATAGTTTGAAAGAACAAGGTATAAATTATTATCGAACCGATGTTAAAATATTTTGTCAAACGTCATCTATTATAAAAAACAAAAAGAAGATTGTCATATTTGATGATTTGGATCTAATTAACGAACAATGTCAACAGATATTTCGAAATTCAATTGATAAATATAGTCACAATGTTCATTTTATAGCTTCATGCAGTAATATGCAAAAAGTAATAGAAAGTATTCAATCACGATTTATAATAGTAAAAATTAAACAATTAGAACGTGAAAATTTAATAAAAATCATGGAGAAAATAAAAAAAACGGAAAACATTCAAATTTCAGAAGACGCAGAGGAATTTGTATTAAACATCTCAAATAATACTGTGAAAATTCTAATTAATTACATGGAAAAATTCAAACTATATAATGAATATATAACGCTTGATCTTGCTATGCAAATGTGTACAAATATAAGTTTTCTTTCATTTGATGAATATATATTATGTTTAAAAAAAAATCAATTACATGATGCAATCCAAATATTATATTCTATTTATGATAAGGGATATTCTATTATGGATATTTTGGATAATTTTTTTCTATACATAAAAATTACGGATTTGTTAAGTGAATATGAGAAATATATAATAATTCCATATATATGTAAATACATAACAATATTCCACAATATTCACGAAGAAGAAATAGAATTAGCATTATTTACAAATAATATATTGACTATTTTTAATCCACAAAACAAAAACCATTAGTGTAATTTTTTATATGTATAATAACTTATGAATGACGATATAAGTGATATTGGTATTATATTAAATGATTGATTGGATATCTGATTAATTACCACTGCGCTTGTTACTGGTGCATCTAAAAAAGGACTTAAAAATGCAATCATTCCAATATACATAACATTTTCAATAGGCATAGTCATGGGTATAATATTTTGTATTGAACTCAAATATTTATTTTTTAAAAAACTACAATATAAAGAACCTATACCAGAACCAATTGTCATGGATGGAATAACTATTCCACCTGGTAGTCCAGATCCTAATGAGATAATGCAATTTATTATTTTACCAAATACATTTTTATAATTAAATGATTCGTTTGTATTGCCACCCCTATTCGTAGTACCCGCATTTTTAAATCCGCTGTTTATAACGGATTCGCTAGATCCACAAATAAACAATCCAAAATTTTGAATCATAAAAGCTAATAAAATACCGAACATAATAACCAGTGCATCTTTATATTTGTTACTTTTAACTGTATTATATAAAAACATGAATGATGTAAAAAACATAACACATATTATACCTATAATCACTGACAAAATTACTATATATAATAAATTTGGTACATTAAAATAATCAAAATGTATCTTCTCAATCTTTAATATAGGAATTCTGCTTTTTAACAGACTATGAACAAATAATATGATTAATAACATGACAATGACATTATACGTATATAATATATTAGAATGGTTAATAACCATTTTTTCAATTATAAATATTACAGTAGAAATGAGGGATGTAAAAGTAGCATCAAAACCAATGGCATATCCTGTATAAATTAATAATTCAGTATTAATATCAGATAGATTCAAATATTTTTTAAGTGTAAAATAACTATAAATTATTGTAGATATAGATAAATAAATCATAATACCTTCACTGCCTAGACCACTTCCAGAAATAGTGGCAAGTAACGAGAACAATACGACAGCTAATATTGATAAACCACCTACAAATGGATTCGTTTTTTTGTTCTCATTTATATCAACATTTACACTTGATAACATATTTTTTATGTAATAACTATAATAACCATTTGTAAATTCGAAAAAAGATGCTTTGGATGCTAATAAAAATAAAACAGTGACATATATATACAAGAAAATAGGATTATTAGATATGAATGAGGTAATATATTTTTGCGATATTGAAAACCCACCATCATAAATGTTTCTATAAAAAGAATTAAATTTTGTTACTAATATAATTAGTATTATTAAAAACAATAATGTTTTACCACTAATCATATTTGTTATCAAATCTAAAAATCAAATCTAAAAATCAAATCTAAAATCAAATCTAAAAATCAAATCTAAAAATCAAATCTAAAAATCAAATCTAAAATCAAATCTAAAAATCAAATCTAAAAATCAAATCTAAAAATCAAATCTAAAAATCAAAAATTATTATAATATGTTATATTATACAAACATAATATATTATATAAAATGTCATTACAAATATTTAAAGAAAGAATACCTCCAGATATTCTATTTGTTTTATTAGAAGATTTGTGCGTTAAAACAGAGAAGTACTTTATATTCAATACTATTTCATATAAAAAGGGTATTTTTACAGAAAAAATAAATGATTTTTTAAATGCATGTAAGCAATATTACTTTTTATCAAAGCAAACATATTTAGACAGAAAAATGACATATAATAACTTTATGACGGTTGTTAGGCAAATATGTAATTCAAATAATATAGTTTATACGTCTAAAATTAAATATAACAAATCGTTGTACGAAATAGAATATTATATTTATTATAACTGATTCGTTTGATTTTGTTTATACACGAAAATCGTTTAAAATGTAAAAAAAATGACTTTTTTTATTATAATGGAAAAATCGCCTTTTTTTGACATTAATATTAGTGACGATTGTTTATTAACATTAATAAATATTGTTAAAACAATAGAAATATCATCATCTGAACAACCAGATTCATATTGTAAAAAAATAAAAGAATTATCACAATCAATACCAGAAAATATAAAATCAGAATTAAAAAATTTGCAAAATCATCCATTCGTAATTTTTAAATTCAATGAAGAAATACTGAATCAACATCAAGATAGACCAAATATACCAAATAGACCAAATATACCAAATATACCAGATACACCACCCAATAATAAACATAAAGTTGGAGAGAAAACAATATTAGCAAAAATACAATCACTTTTAATGAGTTTTATATCCAATTTAGTATCCTATGAAGCAGAAGGTTATGGTAGAATATTTCAAGATATTGTACCTGATATAACAATGGCGAATCATCAATCAAGTGTAGGTAGCAACAAAGAATTAGAAATTCATACAGAACAAGCATTTTCTAAATTGAAGCCAGATTTTTTGTGTTTATCATGTATTCGTGGTGACAACTCCGCATTTACTTATATATTACCACTCGAAACGATTTTGGTCCATTTAGATGAACCAGACAAAAAAATGCTTCAACAACCACTTTGGAAAATAGGTGTAGATTATTCATTCAAACTAAACGGTAATGAATTTATTGATGGAAATGAAAGAGGACCTATTCCCATTATAAATATAAATCACGTGGATGCAGATCAAGACCCGCTGTTAGTTTTTGATCAAGATTTAATGATAGGAATTACGGAACAAGCCAATGACATTATAAAAAAAATAACAAATATATATTATCAGCATAGAATTCAACATTGTTTGCAACCAGGCGAAATAATAATTATTAATAATAATAAAGCGGTACATGGTAGATCGGGATTTAAACCAAAATATGACGGTAAAGACAGATTTTTGATTCGATGCTTTGGAATGTTAGATGAAAATTTTGAAAAAACCTCGTATGCACGGACAAACAACAGCACAATGTTTTCAGCAATATATAGTTGAGTGTATATATGAGATAAAATCACATAAAATCACATAAAATCACATAAAATCACATAATTATATATAATTATATATATATAATGGATAATTCATCATCATTATATAACATAACTTTATTTCATATATTTATAGATGTTTTTTTGATGTTTTATATTTTTATTTTTACTCCTATTTATGATATTTATTATTGTAGTTTTGTTTTGTTACAAACAATTCATTGGGGATTATTAAAGAATGAATGTATTATAAGTTATACAGAAAAAAAATTAATAAACAGTGATTACCATTTGGGAGATAATATAAAATGGCATCCTCATGAAGAATATCATTTTAATAAATATATTGTTTTATTGAAAGCTATATTAATAATAGGTACTCTGTTATATATCATATTTAGAAATAAAAAAAATAATAAAATTAGGTTGATTGCAGGTACAAGTATATGTTTATGGATATATTACACGTATTTGTATTAGATTTTTCATCTAGATTAGATATTTCATATAGATTTTTTAATTTATAAAAATATATAATTATTTTGCTTCTAATAAATCGGTGTTAAAATTGTAATAATTCCGAAAAAAATAATTTGCATTAAATAACCATATAAGTGGTAATTGAAAAATTGGTGATCCATTTAATTCAATATATTTAAAAAATTTACATAAAATATCACGGAAAATAAAATTATAAATACAATTAGAATAGTCAATTTTATATGTGTAATTCATCGGTCCAAATATAGCCATTAAACTATATTCAATATAAAAACATTTTTCACTAATAACACTACCTTCAATTTCTTTCATTAAATTGTAATAAAAACGTTTATCGTGATTATATATATCTCTTTTGTCTATAGAAAATATAGCAAAATATGATACATATTCTTCTGGTATATTTATAAATTTGTTATACCATACACCAAATGGTCTAATATCTGATTTAACAAGCTCGTGGTTATTATTTTTATTTACTTTTGTTACTGAATTATAACTATTTACTTTAAAATCATAAAAATCATTGTATAGATCATATGTCTTAAAATCGCAAATACAAAATGCAGTATTATATTTATCTATTAATTTTAATAATAGTTTAGATTTTTCGTATTTATGATAATGTTCGTTTATACATCCAGGTAAAAAAATAGTTATATCTTTTAAATCATTATAATTATTATATATATGATATAAATTAGCATGATCACATTTTCCTTCATTTTTAATACGATAAATTGATGAAACATATTTTTTTTCAAATATGTCATCAGGACCTTTATTATATACTATATATTTGTATTTATTAAATGGGTAATCTAATGTCCATTTAAGGTCCTCTTTATACCTTGATACAATTATTTCAATTGTTTTTTTTTGTTCATATATTGTATTTAAATTACGCAAATGATGTATTGTATTATTTGTTTTATATGTAAAAATTATTATTGCGATATATAAAACAATAAATAGTATTGTTAAAAAAAATATCAGATTTATTTTTTTGTATTTTTTATTCATATAATTATTATATAATAATAATATATTATTATATAATATATTATTATATAATAATATATGATTATTATAGGCATTTTACATATTTTAATATTTGGAATATTTTTATCTTTTTATCCTTTTATAATTAAAAAAAATTTTATTTATGATATTTCTTATATAATTTTAATGTCATTAATGATATTTTCTTGGATAATATATGATAATGAATGTATTATAGGTTATTATTATAAAAAATATATAAATGGTAAGGATGACGTTGAAGATATACTACCTAGTAATAGCATAATTTATAAAGTATTTTTAGTGGTTATTAGTATCGCTATTATATTTTCTATATATATTACTTCTATTCGTAGCAACATTATGAGTATTAAAATAACACTTCTATTTATATTTATTCGTTTTTTTTATTTATTTTTTAATAATGCAATTGGTTTCAATGTTCGTTCATTTTTTGGTTTTTTTTTCACAACTCAAAATTATGATGAGTTAGTTAAATATTATAGATTAAATACAATATATTACATAGTTAATCCATATGTAAATAACTTAATATTTATTATAGATTTGTTTATTTTGATGTATATAATTATTAATAATAAAAATAAATTGTTAACTTATATTAAATGATAGAATATAAAATAATAGGAACATTGCATATAATGCAAGTATTATTTATAGTAGTTTATCCATTTATTATAAAAAAAATTTGTTATTCGATTGTATTTATTTATCTTTTTTGTCATTTGTAAATATACTTTGGGGATTTTATGGAACGTGTCCAATTACATATTATTTTATGAAGTATAAAAAAGTTTCAGATATAGATTTTATTATTAAACATATCGATAGTAAATTATATAAATATATGTTAGTTTTGCTTGAAATAATTACTATAATATCTATCTATATTGTCTTTATACGAAGCAAAATTTTAAATAAGTATGTATTGTATCTTTTTATATTTTTTAGAGAATATTTTAATTGGGTGATACATAATGATTCATTATTTATAAAAAACTATCAAAATATTAATTATCATAATAAGAACTACATTAAAGTATTTAATTATTTTTTTATAAAAATGTATATAATATTTAACATTGTAATTTTAATTTATATTTTTAACAAATTTTTCAATAATTTGAATAAATAAAATCATCCAATATTATTATATATTCGTATAATATTATTATATATTCGTATAATAATATTATGGACATTGATTACAATACTCATTGTTATAAATTCGAAAAAAACAACTATGAAAAAGGGATATTAGATAATAGTGTTGATGCTACTTATATTATTCATTTATCAGATAATGGGCGTTTAAATCATATTCAAGAACAATTAAAAGAGTATCAACCGACAAAAACAGTATATATTGTTTTCAACCAAGGATTTAAAAAATGCAAAAAAAAATTAATCGAGCAAGTTTCTTATCAAGATTTAACTGATGCGTTTTTACAATGTTTTAAACATGCAAATCAACAAAATTATGATAATATACTTATTTTGGAAGATGATTTTATATTTACTCCAAAAATAAAAGATCCAAAAAACGTAACATGTGTAAATGATTTTTTAAATAGTAAAAAAGACGAAGAATTCATTTATTATTTGGGTTGTAATCCGATTGTCATTGTTCCATATTCATATAATCTAAAACAATACAAATCATATAAATCATGTTCAACACATGCAATCGTTTATTCGAAAAAAGTGCGAAACAAACCGTTGAACTTACAACTGAAACATTGGGATGTTATTATTGAAAATGGAATACCAAATAGATATTTGTATTATATACCTCTTTGTTATCAGACATATCCAAACACAGAAAATAAATTAACATGGTCGAACAAAGACAATATAGTAGTTTCTTATTCCAAAAATAAAATAATTTCATTGTTAAATTTAGATGTCTCCCCTGAACCGGGATTTTCAATCATATATTTTGTTTCAAAAATGATGCTTCCAATCAGTGTAATTGTTATTGTTTTATTGTATTATATCTACTATATAATCATATACCGTAACTACAAGAATAAAAAATCATTAAATAGAAAAAATAAGAAATAAAATATGCGCGAGATATATACAAACTCATAAACAATAATAATTATAACTTTGTCATATTGTTATAATTATTTCACATCACCATTCAACACTATACACCAACTTTCACAATCCTAAAAATCAGGGTAATTCTTTTTAGGTATCCTATCAACAACAAGGCCACCACATATTGGACCCACAGCATATATTCCATATCCATTTAATGTGGGTGTATAATACCATGTTGAAGATTCTTTTTGTTGAGAACGATTACTCTCACCACTGCAACCCTTTTCTTCGAATCCTTCAATTGTAAATTCTTTTTTATAAGGTGCATTTGCTAGTAAAATATACTTCCCTATAATGGTATCTGATTTTAAAACCTGTTGAGGTGATAATCGTGCGAACCATTCGTAATTGGTTCTATTTAATATCTCATATGCAGGAATTAAAATACCGTATGTATTCGAATACAATTTAATATATCCCTGTGACATCAAAATATCAATAGTAATTGGATCATCGTTAATGTCTTTTACACCAATTTCAATTGCAGGTATTAAATTAACTTCATTGTTTTGAATTTTTACAGCACACCATTTATCGAATTTACCTAAAAATATGGATTCAGAAGTGAAATCGGTGGAAATGGTTCTCTCCATGAACTCCAAAAGGCTCTTCACAACTGGGTTTTCTTTCATAGATCCCATAAAACTAATATCAGGATAATAAGTATGATTTACAGATGAAGCTGTTCGGTTAATTGTTTCACAAACAAACATTTTTTCGCCTGTGGTGCCTCTTTGATACATGCCAATCAAATTTTTCATGCAAAGAAAGGAAGGTGGAACGACTATGCCACCATATAAATAGATCAATTTTGTCATCGCTAAATCGCGGAATTTATTCGATATAGGATAAGAAACGGCACCCATATCTATGTTCCAACCAGGGATTAATTTGGTGAAAGAATTATCATCGACTAAACATACGTGAAAACTGTCTTTGCAATGTTGAATGATGCTCTTGACGGTTAAATATAAATAAGGCTGATTTAAGTCGTAACTACTACGAGAGCCAAAACTGATCCATTTTCTCGCATTGTATTGATACTCAATAGGAATCCATAGGATAGGTTTTTTGCTATCTTCTAAAATATTATTGGAGTTTTTATCGGATTTGGAGAGAAGGTATTTTTGTATCATATTTGCATCACTTTCTAGATCATTGAATTTGAGTTTATCAATATAACGTCTATAGAGAAAATTAGCAAGAAGAAATAATGCTATTAATATGATTAAATTAACATAATTTATTTTACCGAATTTAAATTTCATTGATTTTGTATATATTATTGTTATACTTTTGTTATATTATTAGAATATTATAATTTATTACATTTTATTACATTTCATAATTCAATTTTGCTCTTTATAATTTATATATATCATAGATCACTACATCTCATCTAATTTTTTATACTCATAATATTACTCCAAAATGCTTTATTTTTTTGTTTGGATTGTTCCACTTGTTTGGCTAAATCATATGCTAATTTAGTTCCTTCTTTTTCTTCCATCTTCGATTTGTTCGTTAAATATTCTCTCGCCTGAATCTCGGATAAGGGTGTCGTATCCTGTGTTTGTCTATATTGTTGAATTTCATTTATAGTATTGAACTTTTGTTTATTTTTATAATCATCATATGTAACTGGAATAACTGTTTCAGTATGTGCTTGTTTTAAATCCTGATATGGTAATGCGCTAAATAGATCAGATGAATAATATTTTGGTGCCTCACCTGATAACGCCGAAGCACGAATAGTTGTATTTTGATAAAAATCATGTATAGCTGTCTCGTCATATGTGACAAGACTCCGCATTTCTGATTTTTTCTTTTCAATGTGTCGCGTCATTTCCGATAAAGAAAGCTGTTGGTTTGGATCTAAATCTTCTAAGCCTTCTTCTGATTTTAGCCAATCACCATATCCATTTGCGTCTGCTTCGGAGAGAAGTTTGTTGTTTTCAAACTGTTGATTGAACCATTTGTTGAATTGTTTGGGTGACTGTAGTTTTTTGTTTTTCTCGAAAAAGGTTTGAAGACCCTTCTTTTTAGAATCATCCGCAATTTCAGAGTCGTTGAATTCGATGTTTTCGTATTCAACATCCTCGATTTTTTGGGTTTGCGATTTTTGTTTGAATTCATAGATAGAATACAAAACTTTGTATGCTTTTGAGAAAAATAAGAAATATTTAGCATCCAAACGGGATTTATCTGGATGCATTTTTAATACTAGTTTTTTTGCATTTTTCATATCAGCCTCGTCAAAATCAGAAGGTAATCGGAACAATTGTAAAATATCATCGAGAGAATAATTATCAATATTTAAATCTAAATTGGAATTCATAATTATATAAATAAAATATTTATTATTTATATAGATATTTTATTTGTTTGTTTATAATGAATTCAAATGAAAATCTCGAATTACTTAAGAAGAAACGAGACAATATTAGAAAAGTACTTAACGAAGATGCTAATCCTAGCACGATCAAAAAATTAAATGAAAAATTACGAATTATAAATAATGAAATAGCAAAATTAGAAAATCCAAATGAAAACGGTGGAGGTAAATCCCGCAAATCCCGCAAATCCCGCAAATCCCGAAAATCCCGCAAATCCCGCAAATCCCGCAAATCCCGCAAATATCGAAAATCTCGTAAATTCAAAAAATAAAAATAATTAGTATTTATATATATAATTTATTTATATAAATATGATATCATCATATCACTTAAAAAGAGAACTAGATGATTTACAAGAAAAAATTAAGACAATATTAAATAGCTATAAGAAAGATACTGAAAAAATTCCCGAAATTTTAAAGATTTTAAATTCAAAAAAAGAATTAATAAAGAAACAAAATGATGAAGGAAACACATTTATTCACTCGATGGCACAATCTATAAATAAAAAAACTCATTTTATAGACAATGATAAAAAACTACCACAATGTTATGAAAAAACAGATGAAATACTGATAAAAAATTTTATTCCATCCGGTTATACTAGAGAAATAGCATATAAAATTAAAGATTTATTTATGTCTGATTCTGCAACAGAAAAAGATAAAAAAGAATTTGTGAGTATTATTAAAGATGCTTATAAAATAGAAAATAAATTAAAACCACCACAAACACCTGAATATTTTGCAAAAAATTGTGATATTAATTTTTATACATTTATGGAAAACTACAATACGAATGAAAATACGGATGATTCTAATAAAGTTTATCATGATAATAATAATGTTAAAAATAATACTGATAATGATAATGATGATAAAGAAAAGGATATAAATAATAATAATGGTGATAATGGTGATGGTGATAATGATAATAATGGTAATGATGGTGGTAACGATAGTACTGGTAATGATAATAATAATAATAATAATAATAATGTAAAAGAGTTAGAAGAAAACATAAAAACTAATTGTGATGAAAATTTAAAAGCATTATTACAAAAACCATTTGAAATCAATAATTTTAAGAATTTAGAAAATCTATTAATACAACTAAAACAAGAATCAGAACAAAAAACATATTTTGAATCAATTGAAAAATTCATTAAATCAGATGATAAGAATGATTTATTTAATAAAAAGTATAAATTAATATTAGATACTAAAGAATTTACATGTACGATAAACGATATTATAGTTGGATTGTTCTTTAACTATAAACTCCTTGTGTTAAATAAAAACAGTGTTCATATTAATGATGTTTTTTTTCAACAATCTACATTCCTTAAATATGATAATAATCCTAATCCAAATACTCTTGATGATAAACGTTATTTAAATAACGAAATTATAAAGTTACGATTATATATTGATGAAATTAATAGGATTTTTGATAATGATGATATAATAGATTATGATAATGATGAAATTAATAGGATTTTTGATAATAATGATATAATAGATTATGATAATGAATATATAATAGATTATGATAATGAAACAAAAATAATAGATAATAATTTAAATATTTATGTATTTTTGTATAATATACAATATGCTATTAGAAATAATAACGATGTAAAGAAAGCTTATTTATCAAAATTAGGTAAATATCCTATTCAAAAACGCCGTTCTATAAATACAGCAATTAAATGTAGATTAAATAAATTTTATGAAGTATTTGGTATGGGACGTAATCAAGATGAAATATTTAGAGAAAAAAGTGAAGAATTTTTAGGAGACATAAATTTAAATATTTTTGGAAATAGAATATTTCCAAATGATGATGTAGTTGATAATAACATTAATAGAAAAGAAAATGAATCAGGCGGTAAAATAAAAAAAACTTGTATTACAAAATCCCGCAAATCCCGTAAATTTCGCAAATCCCGTAAAACCAAAAAATCCCGTAAAACCAAAAAATCCCGCAAAACCAAAAAACAACGACGCTCACACAGGAGGTAATTTAGCCAAATAATTACCACATCGTTTAAAAAATGCATCTAATGCAATAGGATCTATCCCAGTAATCGAGTCATCCGGAATAAATGTTTCATTTCCCTTAATATAGCACAACATTACAGGAATTCCATTGACCATTTTCTTACTTTTGAAGAAACCATAAAGGTCGAAACTTTCATCGACATCAACGTCAGCACAAATTACATTATCAGGAGAAGTGGCGAAAAACCCATCGACAACGTGTTTTATTTTTTTACATGGACCACACCATGTAGCACCGAATTTAATAATAACGAGCCCAGGATTTACCTTTAATAGGTTGAAAAAATCCTGGCGATTCTCAAACACAGAAATAATCTTTTTATTGGCCATTGGTGTTTTTGTATATTTGATATATGTTTGATATATATTTACTATAAAATATAAACCTATTTATTTTTATATTTTATTTTTGTTATATTGTTATTTCATTTATAACTATCTCTAATATTTTTTGGTATTGTGCTTTCTTCTACGAACTACTCGACGTTTTTTGCTACTTCTGGTTCTCTTACCTCCCTTCATTTTTTTCGATCTTTTGGATCGTCTAATAGTCATGCGTTTGTATTTTTTTGTTATACGAGTATTTTTTATTTTACCGGCTTTTAGTTGAAATTCTAGATCTGATGGTGTTGGTGATGGTGGTCGTGATGGTGGTTGTGATGGTGGTCGTGATAGTGGTTGTGATGCATATGATGATAATGATGAATTATTTGAATAAACAGAATTATTTTGAGTAATTATTTTAAGATCATTAGTTAATGCTTGACTGTATGTTTTTTCCTTATCATTATCATTAATATCATTAACATTTTGTGAATTATATAAAGATTCTATCGATCTCATAGAAGGGAATGTAGTTACTGTAATTATCGTTCTTTTAGATGAAGTAGTCGCAATTGTTATATTTGATTCCTGAGATGTATAATCAACAACAAGAGTAGTATCATTCTTGTTTTGTATAGATATAGCATCAATTGCGCTAGTTATACTGCAAAGAATTATAGATAATAACTCATTTATTCCATTAATTAAATAGTTAGTGGATAAATAAATTGTATCCATATTAGTATATAAATAGAGTGTAATTGCTGGAGTAATAATATAAGCATTAATACCTGGTGTATTGAGTATTCTTTCCAAGAATATATATAAAATATTAAATATCCACGTTCGTCTAGTAAATCCTACTTGTATTGCTCCAGCGATAACTGTTGCAGATAAACATTCGCATAAAAATATGTAATTGTTAAGTAAAAAATCTTTTGTTTCTGCAGATAAGCTCAAGTAATTTAAAGCAGTATCAAGATATTGAATATAATAACAATCTGTAGTTCTTGTAATTTGATCCAATGCAATTTTTTTAAGATTATTAATTAAATTATAAATTGTATTGTCTTTTTTATTTGGTAAATCTGAAATCTCATCCTTTAAAATTTTAATTTTTCCTTCTGCCTTTGCAATATTAAATGTTTCTTCTTTAAAAGCTTGTAGTACATCGTTTATGTCGTGCTGTTTTTGTCTTATAAATAATATAATTGCTTTATGTAATTCATACTTTAATTTTGTTACTGATTTTAAATTATTAGTATCAGTTGTAGTTATTCTATCTAAAAAATCTTTATCAATATATAATGATTCTGGATTTATATTCACAATATTATATATGCTATTTAATTGTATAATTTTCGTTACAGTATTATCAAGTGTTGATATAATATTAATGTCAGTAATTAATTGTGTATTTTGATCTTTATTAATATTTGTTATTACATAAATATCTGGATCAATATTTCTATTAGTATCATTTTCTTTATAAATTCGTATTTGTTTCCCTATTTCTAAATTCAATTTTTGTATTTCATCAGATTCTTTAAATAAAATTGCATCAGGTATTTTTCCACATTGATCTATTTTATTAAAATATTCTGCTACAGATTCATCATCATCATCATCATCACCATTACCAATTCTACGTTTAAAAAAAGACATCATATTTTAATTAATAAATATATATTCTTCTTATATAAAATAACCAGATATAATATTTTTATCTCTCCAATAAATATTCATTGACAATAGTTTCCAATTCACCAATGGGAATTTCTGGAAGTTGCACATGTGACTCCCAGAAATATTTACAAAATGCCCATATAAAATCAAAATCTGTACCATACCAATCACCCCTATTATATTGTTTTACTATTTTATCCAATAATTTTTCTGGTAATAAATTCAAACTCGGTTTTGG
>Ga0214921_10000489_pt1 | contig 73638 bp, 127 predicted proteins | sample LL1505_MetaG_FD_177992 | JGI IMG/M metagenome (GOLD analysis project Ga0214921, IMG submission 177992) | Freshwater microbial communities from Lake Lanier, Atlanta, Georgia, United States - LL-1505 | ecosystem: Environmental > Aquatic > Freshwater > Lake | place: USA: Georgia | collected... | reverse complement strand
GAGTTTGAGTTCGAAAAGTTTGTCAAGGATCTAGACCGCCGCGAGCAGGCTAGAAAAGATGCTGCACAGCGGCTTCCTTCTGACCACAATGCTGCAAATAGGCTTCGCGATGCTAGGAACCGTGAGCAGCTTCACAATCGCATCAGGTGGAGCCGCTGATGGTAAAGAAGCAGACCGCCAAGCTCTCAATCGATGAGCTTGTAAAGAAGATAACCACTCAGGTAATTAGAGAGACACTTGCACCGCTTGAGAGAGAACAAGCGCGTCAGGCGGCGATGGCAGCTGCTATTAAAGAACTCGATAAAAAAGACTCTGAAAAGGTTGAAACAAACGAGGATCTCGAAGAGGCTGAAGACGAGGAAAAGGACGATGAGAAAAAAGATCCTGCTCCAAAAGCAGAGCCTGAGAAGAAGTCCGAGCCCAAGGAGAAAGTAGTCTCAAGCAAGATCGCAACAGGCAAGGAGGAGCCGAAGGATCCTAAGGCAGTCATACCCGATCCCGCAGAGATCAAGGACGTGACGTTCAATCAAGTCGTCAATATGATGAACATGATGCGCAGCGGAAAGTCTTCCAAGGATCCAGAAACAAAGCAGAAGTTAGGCGATTATTTTAAGGGTCTCAATCCCGGTGAGAGACAGGCGCTCTTCGTGCTTCTCAGTGGCCTCACTCAGATCCTCGCGGGCGGCGTCGCAGGAGACGAAGCACCAGATCCATCTGCAGTCGGTATCAAGATTAATCCTCGACGCGAAGAAGCTCCCACAGCACCATCTTCTGGTGTGCCCTCACCCGATTCTGCAAAAAAGGCCTCACCCGCAAAGAATGCACCCACTAAGTCAACAGGTCCAGCACCTATTGTCGTCGGTGAGGCATCTGACAGAAGCGACATAAAGAAGCTGCTCATTGCACTAAGGAAGTGAAATGCGAATATCAGGAAAGCACATACAGATGATGGTCGAGCACGCCCTCGCGGAGTCTGCGTCAGGTGAGCGGATGTATCGCTGCTTTCACGGATCTCTTGTCCCATATGGATCGCAGGAGTGCTTAGAGGACATCACAAGCCGCATGGAGGATGCCAAGTCGACTCGTGACGAGTGTGATAATCGAACTGACAAGCGTGACTACTACAACGGCGTCCTCAAAGTCCTTCGCAGGGAGCTCAGAGACGCGCAGAAGGTGAACGGTCTCAAGCTTGCAGCAGACGCTCAGGCGATGCTGGACGAGGAATAGCATGGCAGGCGCTGCAGGACACATGCCCCATCTCTACGAGGATCTGGACCTCGAGATCGGTGAGATAAAGAACATCGCAAATAGTCTCGCTTCTGGAGGTGGAGAGATAAGGCCGCTCGAGAAGGTCGACGGACAAAATATATTCTTCAGGTGGGATCCAAAGACCGATCAGGTCCGCACTGCTAGAAACCCTTCGAACATTATGCAGGGTGGAATGACACCTGATGAGTTCGCTGCGAAGTGGAAGGGGCATCCCGCTGAAGGCGCCTTTATGAACGGTTTTAGGGCAATAGAGACCGCGATTCGTTCCCTCTCCCGTGATGAGCTTGTGGATATTTTTGGTGAGGATGGCAATAGGTTTGCCAATGCTGAGATAATGTACTCTGCTAGTCCTAATCTGATCGTCTATGATGGCAACTACATCGTCCTCCACAATCTCCAGTCTTTTAATCCTGAGACTAAGAAGTCAGAGGCAGCCCCAAGCGAAGATTTTCAGCGTCTCGTGTCTGCCATTGACGGTGCTGAGGCGCAGGTGTCCGATGAGTTATGGAGTGTCCACGGACCCCAGGTGACAGCACTGCAGGACGTGCCTCGTGCTGCAGAGAAGTTTTCATCCACTATAGACTCGATTGTTGGTCCATTTGGAGTTGGAAACAGTGACACTCTCGGCGACTTTTTTATGAACTGGCTTGACGAGAGGCTCGATCCCGTATTTGAGAAGATAGGCCTACCTGTGAAGGATCGCGTCGAGATGCTCAAGCGCCTGCGTGATCTCGCAAATGGCTTACCTGAGTCTGAGGCGAAGAGCGTCGCGGATATCACCGCTTCTGTGAGCGCTTCAGCGAAATCAGAGCTTAAGAAGATAAGCACAAAGAAGTTCGCTGAGGAGCAGATGAAGATCGCCCTGGCACCAATAGAGGGTGCAATCAGCGACTTTGCTGCTGACATTCTCAAACACGTGCGTTCTGCGTTTATAGGAACTGAGGACCAGCACAACTCCTCCATCGACAGCATGCGAAAGAGATTAGAATCCACAATCAGCGCAATTGAGTCATACAGCGGCACTGACGCTGTGCAGGTCCGCGAGAAGCTCGAGAAGGAGCTCGGTCGTCTAGGCGACGGTAAGGACAGCCTCTCAAACGTGGAGGGAATCGTCTTCGAGTACCCACCAGGAAGCGGCAACCTCAAGAAGCTCACAGGAAACTTCGCTGCACTAAATCAGATAGTGGGTGCACTCGGCAGAAAGATCGCGACCAAGAATGAATCGTACAATCACTACCCCTCTCTCGTCTCAGTATTTTTTGGGTGATAACAATGCCTTACACAATTAGAAAGCAGAAGTGCAAGCAGTCAGATGGTGATTCTGGAAATTATGTGCTTAAGTACACAGACAAGAGTGGAAAGAAGCATAGTGCTTGTCATACTTCACATGAGAAGGCAAAGGGTCAGATAGCAGCTATTGAAATGAGAAGAGAATCACAAAATGATGAGAGCACATTTTTCGACGAGAGTTTGATGAGACATCTAGTAGAACAAATTATGCTAGAGTCAGTTGGACTTTCATCTCGAGAAATGATAAAAATTCGAAGAGGTAATGCTTCTACACGCTGGAAAATATTTGCTGATAAAATCAGGGGCGGCACCGAGATTAATCCGATTACAGGCAGACCTTATAATGAATTCTCTTTAACAGACGGTTCATTTATTACAATTCCAGAGCAACAAAATACAGAGCTTCTTAGTGCATTAGATGCACAAGATCCTGTCGCATATAATCAAGCGTTTGATGCAGGCGTAAAAACAGGAGAAGGACAAGTAATCACTTCACCAAACTTCATCATGAAGTCTAAAGAATTTGGAGGACGAGGTGCATTATCTGGTGTAAATGCTGAGGTAGGTCAAATTTCTCAGATTAATACTGCGATTTTTACAGCAATTGAGCGTAATGAAGGAACGCCAATTGATATTGTTGTTGGTACTGGTGGCTTTAATAAATCAGGCATTGCAAAAAATGTTGTAAAGTGTGAAAAAGTGTCTGGCACACCAAAAGCAGACGCTATGCTAATTGATAACAGCGGTAATGCAGTCGCTTATTTGTCACTTAAGTCTGCAAGCACACCAAAGCAGATGAATCAATGGAGCGGTGTATCTAAATATCAATCTATTGATATAATCAAAAGTTTTATAAATGATGTAAGACAGTGGATTGAAATTAATGGTGCAATTCCTGCTTCAAAATCTCTTTTTAGATTAATTCCTGTTGATCATCCTCTTAGTGTCGTCTCAGCATATGGAGATCAGTCATCTAACGAAAACAACTGCGATATCATTATTGCAGACATGAGTACTATTAAATTAAAAGATATAGACGAAAGTGAAAAGTCATTTGAATGTGAGAATATTTGGTATGCACGTGAACCTATAAGTGATCCATCCTGGGCACCTACTTTGTATGCAAGGCCAGGTGATAGAAATGATTTTGACATACCAAAGACAAGAATTGGAATTTTTCCTTTCGGCTATAGAGATTCATCGAAGAGAATAGATCTTGATATTAAAAATTTAACACCTGAAAAATTTGCAGAAACAAAGACGAGATCAGCATCAGATTTAAGCCTTAAAGATCTTCTTATTAATGAAGAGCTCACTGCCGCTGACAAGAGAGAGATAGAGCGCATTTCACGTCGTCAAGCTAGAATTGAGCTCGAGCGTGCTGTGGGTCCTGATTTAGGCAAGGCCATCCGTGAGGAGATCTCTAAGACCCTCGGAAGTAGGGCAACAAGAGAAGAGATCACAGACATGATCGAGGCAGTTCTCAAGCGCCTTCACGTAGAGATAGGACACTGATAAATGAACGATAGCGATGAAAAAGCTCAGCTGAAGTGGCCGCTGGGAATAGCGCTGGCGTTCTACACTTTCCTCGTGTACTTGTATTATCAATTTAACTGAGTCTTATAGGATGACATCTGAGCAGCTCAGCGCTCAGCCCCTATATCACATCATTTTTTATCGTAGAGTGTCGCCGTATGTCACAGGAACAGTCTGACATACTGTCTTAGGATGCCTTCTGTCTTGTTTCTCCGAGTGCTGAGTGGACACATGCTGCTCACAGAGTCTGCGAGAATTTGAAAGATCTGAATCTTTATGTCATCATCTACTGGAGGCAACATTGACATGAATTCCTCCCTGCTGGCTTGATCCTCGCTTCTGCAGAGGAGTGCTCGCATCTTTGTTCCACTAATATCTATAGTCGAGGTTCTTGCAACACCCACTCCCCTTATTGCAGGAGTGATGCCCAACTTTCCGTTGCTCCAGAGGTCTCCGAAGTGCTCAAGCATTTTTGCCTGTGGGTAGTTGTCGTTGATGTCGGTGTCATCTGAGTAGATATTGATTGTTGTATCCTCCACATCCGATGTGACGTTAGTGAAAGGAACAGTGAAACTCTTTTCACCTGCCCTGTGTGCGATTTTTAACGCGTCCAGAACATCGAACACATTGCTAATGGGTGCAGGCTTCGCTCCAGTTTCAGGTGTGAGTATCTCCACACTGCTTTCAAAGTTTAAATTGGGTATGAGAAGCGAATTCCAGATCTCAGCCATATCCGATCCAAACACGGGAGTGTCACCCTCAATTGGCACCTCAAACTTTTTCCCACCGCGCGTGACCTTCTTCACGCCCCTGCTTGAGAAAGAGACGAACACAAGTGTAATATCATTTTCTGAAGCTGCTTTCTCAATGAGCATATAGTGGCCCATGTGAAACGGTTTTGCGCTCATCGGTACTAGACCAATATTCATGTAGACACTCCGAGTTATATTTAGCTACTAGCAAACGTAATTATACGTGCGCTCCTATAGATTGAACGGCGAGTAAAGATGAACGAACAGCAGCTTAGAAGCGTGATCAGGCAGATCCTGAGCGAGACGAGCGCTCGCTCCGATATTGTTCTTGAGTACGGCGGAATGACGACCTCGGAGTACAGAGGACTTCTTAAGCACTTAACAGAACCATTTAAGGACGTCGCACGTGCTGCAGCCCTTACGGGGCAGGATGTTCTCAATGCCCTTAGTCTCACGTTCGATACTCTGACAACTCTGAGCCCTGCTAAGCTTAAAAAGGCAAGGGAAGACTACAGGAAACGAAATGACAAGCTCCTCAGTCGGTGGCAGCCCATCATGGCAGCTTCTGACGCTGCTATTGCAAATAGCGATTTAGGAATTGTGCTTTTTGCAATGGATCCAGCCATGTTTTTAGGCGCAAAATTAGGCCAGGCAGGCCTTGAGGCAATCACCAATGTTCCTGAATATCTTGAGCAGGCAGGCTGGGAGATTCCCCTCCTAAAGACAATGGGCATCACTAGCACGAGCAGTGGACGCACCGGCAAGTCTGACAACTCTGATAAAAATGTAAATAAAACTGTAGATTTACACAAAAGACTTAGAAAGGTCTTCTACGCATCTGGCGATGATTACGGATACTCGACACAAGAGGCTATTCGACGTTCTAGCAGACTTTTGTCTGAGAAGGACGAAAATAAAAAACCACTTGATATAGATCAGTTGAGGCTGTACTTAAATTCTGCTGGAATTAGCAGCGAAGCAGAAGAGGTTTATGAGCAGCTTTACGATGCTAGAAAAGAGCAAATCAATCAAATCTTGCAGGGTGCTAAAGATCAGATAGACGTCTTAAAAAATTTTAGCGAAGCAAAATCTTTTGAATCACTTGACAACATTATTAATGTTGCTAAACAAAAAGAAGTCAATCCAGAAGCTGTGAGTGCTGTTGAAAATAAGATCTCAAAATTAAAATTAGAGCTTAAAAAGAAGTCAGAAGCTGTCAGATCGGATCTCGAAAAAAAGAAGATACCTAAAGAGGATGTAGAAGCTGCTGCTAATAATGCATATCTCGAAGTGCTGAATGAGCTTAAAAAAGAAACTCAGCCGTTAATAAACGACGCGTTGACAAAGATGAGATCGCAGGTCGAGGCAGAGCTCACAGCTGATTGGCCTGAAGACAAGGCCGCAGCTAGAACAATGCTATTAAAGACGCCAAACGGCAAGAAATACTTAAAACTTATTGATGATGCGCTAAACAGCATCTTAAAACTCAAGGAAACACCATGAAGAAAGATTTTTCTACAAAGAAATTGCTCGAGGAAATTATTGATGAGACTGTCTCAAATGTGTTTTCTGAGGAGTTCATAGGCACTAAGGGTCGTGTGAGGTACTATCAGTTGGGGGAAAGCCTCCCTGATGCGCTTTATAATCTAGACAGCAAGGGTAAACCCGCAAGAGATCCAGGTGTCGCAGGACTAAAAAAAGCCAGCAAGAAAAAGTCAAAGAAAAAGAAAGGCAAGTCTGTTAGCGAGACTCGTTCTGCCGTTCTATTAATTTTAAAAGAGATTCTCACGCATGAGAGCAATTTCAGATCTTTAAGTGAGGGCACAGATAAGCAAACACCCGTGTCTAAGAGGGGTGAGGTTCGAGGATTTGGTGGAGTAGTTTCTAAGCAAGAAAATTACTCCACAGCAGATGTAGTCAGCAAGCTTAATGAGCTTGTTAAAGATGAAAAGGGAGTCGAGTCTGCTTTTGATGATGCAAATTCACAATATAGACCCATCTTGCAGGGAATCGTAAATTATGCGGTCAATGTAGAGTTTAATGAGCTTTTAAATCTATACACACAGACTTTTTCTAAGCAGCAAAACTTAATGAATCTTTTCTCAAAGATTGTAAGTAATTTTGCATCCATTTCACAGCTTGAAAAGATGGGCACTAAATTAGCAACTGCAGAAAATCGCGTTAATTTAGATGATCTATTGGGAAAGCAGGCGTCAGGTTTTAGAAATTTTATTTCTAAAGTAGTGCCTCAGCGAAAGCCCAAGAAGACAGAATTTAACATTATGCCTGCATTCACACAAAAAGTCAACGCTCTAATCCCTCAGATAAAGGGTATGTTGGACGATGCACTTGCAGGAACAGATACAAGTCTTGCTTCAATTGCAGCTTCATTGTTGAATACATCTAAACAGGCTGAAGAACAAGATCTAGGCAAGGATGATCTTGTGAGTCTTGTCTTATACAATCTAGGTGGTCTTATACCTTCAACAAGCACAAAAAGAAGCACGTCTGAGCAGTCTGCCCTTGAGAAGCGCATTGTTGATGCATCACGCACTTTCTTGACCAAAGAAAGTAGAACACACTATCAGCTCTTTGGTCTTGATGAAAGTGATAGACGCGCAATAGCATGTGCTTTCTTGGTCTGCATTCTTTCAGGATAAGATACATAACAAATTAACTTTTCGAAATACTGCCTTTATAATAAGAGAGCGTTTAACGCCTAGCAGTAATTGGAGAGTTTAGATGGCAAAGCAGTGGATTCCAGAGATCGCTTATGAAGAGTCAGATGGTGGCGTCTCTTCTAAGATCCCATTTATCGCAGTTCCTGAGGGCGAAGAGATGCCCCGTATGCTTTTTATTTTTGAGTCAAGGGAGACAGGTGAGTTCGAGCCAGACTCAGAGGGCGAAGAAATTCCTGTTGTTGAGCTAAACCTACACCAGTACGCAAATATGGCATCACTCAAGGAGCGTCTCACTGCTGAGGAGTACGACAGGGTGAGATTTGTGTTAGGACTAGATCCACTCAATAAGGCAACAGCAGCAGGCAAAAAGATAACCGATAACATCAGGAAGAAGTTGGGCGCAGACGACAGAAATTGATATTTTTTGTCTTGTAAACCATTCCATCAGTAGCTATATTAGCATACGAGCGTCTGTATGCTCAATAAACGCTGGTGGTGAATTAATGACGTTGATCTCGCGCGAAATGTCAGTTTCAGCTCTCCAAAAGATGAAGAAATTTCACGAAGAGCTGAAAGATCTTTTCGATAGGCACGACATGAGCCTACTTGATAATCTTGGAAGAAGAAATATTCTCCTCTCAGGTGCACAAGAGAAATATTTCGGTGATGAGCTTCGAGCGCTCTACAGCGTCTCAAATGACGGAAGCACTGGCAAGCCAGACATTGTTGTAACAAATACTGCAGACGGTCTCACAACTGAGATTGAATGCAAGCTTACAACGAGAAATAAGCATGGAGGCATCGTCTTTCAGACTGATCACACCTCAATTGTGAAGAAGGGTAAGCTTGATTACCTCTACGTTGTAGCAGATCCTGAGTTTGAACACTTCTCAGTCTTGTATTTTAAGGATCTTACTTCCGAAGACTTTCAGCTTCCTGGCAAGGGATCACGGGGTAGATCCATTATGTCGAAGCACAAAGCGTTCTCAAAATGCACAGTCCTACTTGGATTCTACAGTTGTGTTAATGATCGACGTATTCAAGAGCTAGAGGAAAAACTCACAGGACATCTATCACCCGCAAAGAAGAGGAACTGCGAGAAGAGTCTTGAATTCTGGAAGACAGCACCACACAAGTATGAGATTGATTTGGAATCTGTGTGATTGACAGTATAGTTATAGTACAGACACACACCGGAGATTCACATGAAGTTTGATATTGATCGTTTTGCAAAGCTTGCTGGAATGAGGACCGCTGCAGAGTCAACAAAGAGCGCTTCGCCAGCAGCACCGGCTGCTGTTCTCAAGGAGTCAGCAGGACGCCTCGCTGAGAGTGCTGAGATAAAGAATCTTAGACACATTATTCGCAGTGAGACACGTGCAATTCTTGCAGCAAAAAATTCATCTAAGACTGTTTCCGATGATGCACTCGTCGAGGGCGTTCAACGATCAAAGTCTCTCACAGAGGCAATGACGACTTTGGGATTCCTCGGACCAGGATTCGGTGGAAACAATGCTTTTGCCCTAGGTGGTGCAATGACATCAGCATCACGTTTCGCAAGCCTCAACGAGGAAGATGAAATGGGAAACGGTGACGGTCGCGGTCGCGGACCAATTGTTGAAGCTGAGGGTCCGCCTGGTGCTCTCGCCAACCAACTTCATTTTGCAGCTATCGAAAAAGTTCACGGTCTTACAGAAGATTTTCTCAATAAGATATTATCTTTAGATGAGGAAACCCTGGATTTAATTGCCGAAGTCCTCGGAAACAAAGAAGAGCGCGAAGAGCTACGATCTATTCTTAATCCTAAAGACCAGACGGGTGCTTTCGACCAGAAACAGTCTGGTTACGATCGTTGATCAAGTCTCAACAATAATTAAGCTTTGCATGTGCCTGAGAGAATGGTTTTAATCAGTCAAACTTGCATTTAAATATTGTGAGCATACACAGAGAAGAGGATATCGCATCATGAGAATCACAGCGTCACAGCTTCGCAAGATCATTAGCCAGGAGGTCAGAAGCCTCAACGAGGGCATCTACGACCAGATCGACGATCAGCCCGGCGCGCGCGTCCCATCTGTTAGTTATGAGGGTCCACCTGGTGCTCTCGCCGACCTGCTTTATGATAAAGCTAAAAAAAATGCTAGTGGTCTTTCAATAGATTTTCTTAATAATCTGATCGCTCTTCTTGATAATCTTGATAAGAACACACTTAATTTGATTGCCGGCGTGGTCGGTACCGTCGGTGAGAGAGAAGAGCTTGAAAAGCTTCTCAATTCCGGCGGCGTGTCTGGTTACGATTATTGATCACGTCTCAACAATAATTAAGCTTTTCAAGTGTCTGAGCTTCTTGTTTTAATCAGACAAATTGACATTTAAACATTGCGAGCACACACATATACTTTGTACACGAGGACATCATGTACGAAGTGGGCGATATTGTATACATCATCTCTAATAAGCAGAGGCAGGTGATTCCTGCCAAGATTGTGGAGCAGGTCACTCGAAGAAGCTTGAGTGGAGAGCAGGTCTCCTATAAGATCCAACTTCCGGGTGACCCAAATCAAACGAGAATTGTAGATCTATCTGGTGTTGATGGCACAGTCCACACATCAATGGATGAAGTTCGTGATCTTCTTTATAAACAGGCGACAAGCGCAATAGATCACGTTCTTGAATCTGCAAGCAACATGAGAGACGCTAGCTTTGGTGCTATTCCTCCTGTAAAAGCAGAGGAAACTATACATCAAGAGACAGCACCTTTGTCTTCTCATTCTAGTCCTCTTCCAAGCTCAAAGAAGAATGGCACAAGCAAAATAAAGATTCAATTTCCTGATGGATCAAATGCAAATGTAAGCATTCCTGATGTACAATGATAGAAGAAGTACTATCTTGTCTATCTAAGATCACTTCAAGGATGTGAAAATGCGAGTTCTCCTGATTGATGGGTACAACATGCTTCATCGCTCTCGGACTGGGTGGGCTAAAGGGGAAAATCCGATCGTCTTTAACTTCTTTCGTAGCTTTAGATCTGTAGTCGATAAGTTCAAGCCGGATGTCACTTACTTTGTCCTTGAAGGACGTCCTGTTAAGCGTCTTGACATGATGGGTGAGTACAAGGGCCAGCGTGTCTATCACGATAAGGATGACTTCAATCGGCAACGAAAGGAGATCATTCAGATCTTGAAGGACAAGTTTCCTGTCAATGTCGTTCGTCATCCTAACTACGAGTGTGACGATGTGCTTGCAGCAATTGCTACCGATACTCACACCAATGATGAGTGCATTGTGATCTCATCTGACACAGACTTCTACCAGCTTCTACAGAATCACAATAGCCTAAAGTTGTACAATCCTGTCAAGAAGGAATTTATTACGCCTCCTCCGTTTGACTATGTCACCTGGAAGGCGCTTCGCGGCGATGCTACTGACAATATTCCTGGATTTAAGGGCGTCGGAGATAAGCGTGCGCTATCTCTAGTTGAAAGCCCTAATGATCTCGAGACCTTCCTCGCCCGTGATGACAATCGTACGATGTTTGAGAGAAACTGTCAGATGATTCGTTTTCATAATCTTACAGAGGATCTCAAGGATCTTGAAATCAATGAGCCAAAAGTTGATTGGCAGGATCTTCGTACGATGTTCGATGATATGAAATTCTTCTCAATTACTAATGATAAGTCTTGGCTGAAGTTTGTCAAAACCTTTCAGCATTGAAGACAATTTATCATAGGATTACGCAGGGTATAATGCCCGTAGGAGTATTGACATGAAGAGACCTCTGACAGACAAAGATCTTATGGATCTAAGGCAGAAGAGCTTTATTGCTGCTGATGAGACTGCATACTGGATGGGTGATAAGCTCATCGCTGAGCATCTGATTACTCAGCAGAGAAGAGTTCTTGACTCAATTCCAACAATGCTGTTTGAGTCACAGCGTAGGGTGCTAAGGGGCTGATGGATACAACATTTAGAAATTTGGTCTTTGGAGACAATGCGCGATCAAGGATTCAGCGCGGTGTCAATATTCTTGCTGACGCAGTCAAGGTCACAATGGGTCCTAGGGGACAAAATGTGATTATTGAGAGAGAGTCAGGACCACCGCACTTAACAAAGGACGGCGTTACTGTCGCGCAGTCCATCGATCTCAGAGATAGATTTGAAAATCTCGGAGCGCAGATGGTGAAAGAGGCAGCGCAGAGGAGTGCAGAGATCGCCGGCGACGGAACAACGACGTCGACAGTCCTCGCGCAGGAGATCTACAATGAGGGTCTCAAGATGATTGCAGCAGGATTTGAGCAGTCCGAAGTCTGCAAAGGCATAGCAGATGCAGCATCTGTGATTGTTTGCGCAATTGATGACATGTCGAATCCAATTGAAAGTGACGATGAGATCGTCCACGTAGGAACTATCTCAGCAAATGGTGATAGAGAGATCGGTGATCTCATCGCAAAAGCACTGTCTTCAGTGGGCCGTGACGGCACAGTGACAGTTGAGGAGGCAAAGGGGTTTGACTCTTCACTCGACGTTGTTGAGGGAACCCACCTCACTAGAGGCTACCTTTCACCCTACTTCGTCACCAATCAAGAGCGTCTTTTGTGTGAGCTTGACAATCCCTATGTGATTCTAATCAATAAGACGATCTCTTCTGTCAAGGAGATTTTGCCCCTTCTTGAGCGACTTCACGAGGAACGCAGGCCTGCGCTCCTTATTGTAGATGATCTAGATCCAGAAGCACTGCAAGCACTTGCGGTCAATAAGCTTAAGGGTGTACTGTCAGTCTGTGCAATTAAAGCGCCTGAGTTTGGAGACGCTCGAGTTCACACATTTGATGATCTCTCAGTCCTTACAGGATCACCTGTGCTGAATGCTGCTTCGTTTGAGGGCTCCAATGGTCTTTCTTCTTGTGCTCTCATGACCTGCAGACGAGCAATTATCTCAAAGACTTCCACAACTCTTGTTGGATGCAAGTCATCATCAGAGACAGCGCTTGAAGATCGAGTTCTATCACTTAGAAACAAGCTAAACGATCCATCACTTCAGGGTCCTGAGAGGGAGACTGTGCAGAGGCGCCTCGCAAGAGTCTCTGGAGGTGTTGCAGTTCTCAGAATCGGAGGGTCAACTGAGATCGAGTTGAAGGAGCGGAAGGACAGAGTTGATGATGCGCTTCATGCAACCCAGGCAGCAATCTCTGAAGGGATTGTTCCTGGCGGGGGCACTGCGCTTCTTCGAACGTCAAAGAGTCTCGATAAACTTATCCAAAAGGGTAATGAGAGCTATAATTGTGGAGTCAGAATCATGCGTGGTGCGTGTGAAGCACCTATGAGGCAGATCGTGATCAACGCTGGCTCAGCACCCGATATTATTGTTGAGAAGGTAAAGAAGCTGAAGGGTAATATGGGATATGACGCGAGAAGTGAGTCATATCGAGACATGCTTGAGGGTGGCATTGTTGATCCCACGAAGGTTGTCAAGTCGGCAGTGAAGCACGCAGCTTCAGTCGCCTGTAATCTTCTCTCTATTGGATGCGCGATTACATACGATGCGGGTGATGAAGCACCTGCGCAGGAAGAGCAAAAAAGCTCATTAATGTTTGGATGATCGTGCAAAGCACGATCAGATGTGATAAATTGATTGAGTAACCCGGTAACTAGGAGATTCGAATGAGCAATAGAAATGCAAGTGTTTCCACCTCCAACCGCCTCACCGATGAGGAGGATACTTTTGAATTTGTGAATGTGTGTTACACTCGTACACTACTTGAGAGCCTCTCTGATCACGATCTCAAGACGAGCGAGCGATCGCTCAACAAGCACATCAACAGCCTTCGTTCAAAGAATGAGAAGACCCACAAGTACGAGGTTGAGTTGTGCTACATCCAGGATGAGATTACGCGACGTTCTAAGAGCTACATGAACCACAAGGACGCCTGAAACACAGCTCTACACCACGGAGAATTTGATGAGCAACGTTCTTGAGAGTTTCTTCCAGCAAGTCGGCAAGACTGATCTACTCACGCGCGACCAGGAGATTGAACTATCCAAGTTGATTGAATCTGGTGATAAGCGTGCTCGAGATCGCATGATTCGAGCAAATCTGCGTCTTGCGATCAGCATTGCCAAGCAGTACCAGAACAAGGGCTGCGACATGGAGGATCTAATCCAGGAGTCGAGCATTGGCCTTATCAAGGCGATTGATCGATTCGATTGGCGTCGTGGATTCAAGTTCTCCACTTACGCGTGCTGGTGGATTAAGCAGTCTGTTCGTCGACACATCGCATCTCACTCGGCATCGTTTAAGCTGCCTGCGTATGCGAAGAACATGATGTTTAAGATTCAGCAGGTCATCAATGAGTACGAGGAGGAGTTTGGTGAGCGTCCTACTCAAGCTGAGATTGCTGAAGCGCTTGGTGTCTCTCATGACATGATCATTGCAATGGTCGACTGTGCGATGCCCACAGTCTCCATTGAAAAGACTGTGTCCATGGGTTCTGACGGCGGATCAAAGACGCTCAAGGACGTCCTCCCTGATGAGTCTGAGGAGATCGATGATGTCCTCGACAGGCAAAAGATCATCAGTGTCATGCGACAAGCGCTAAGCACTCTCACTCCTCGTGAGGAGAGGATTGTTAGACTTCGATTCGGCATCAGCGAGCCTGATGATGATCACGAAAATTATCCAATTACACAAGAAGAGTACGACTGTCTTGTCACTTCGAAGGAGAGTGCACAGTGAGCATGCCCAAGGGATTCAAGGCTCGCAAGGGCTACGCAACTGTCACTGAGATTCCCGGTGGCATGGACTACAGAAGCATCGCTGAGAAGATGACTGAGTCCGGTGATAAGATGAATCATGCAACCGCTAGAAACATCTTTCTAAAGGCTATGATGAAGATTGCAGCGCCGATTCACGATCTGTATCAGATCGATAACTGTGAAGAGTCTATCATGACGACCGCCAAAGACCCCGAATTTCAGTCTGGTGTTATCGACATCATGGATGAACTCAGTGTCAGCAATATTGTTTGACAGGAGACACAATGACTAAGAGAGTTAGCTGGAACCTATACAGCAAGCGAAGACACATCACTGTCCAGTCTTTGGAAGAGACCGGAAAGATCACTGATTATAACAGTTATGTAGCTTACTGTGATAAATTTGGAATCAATCCAATCACCGAGTTTCAATTTGAAACCGAAGTAAGAAACAGCAAAGTGAGTAAGACACCAATCGTTTCAGACGATTGTGCATCACAAAGTGTGGCTGATGCTCCAGTAGAGGCTTCACTTGAAATCGAGAAAGAGGAGCGACCTCCACAGGTCGTGGTTGATGCACCGCTTACATCAAGTGTGCCTGACGCACCCGTTCTTTCAAATATCTCAGATGAACCACAGACTGCACCTCTCATTGCAACCGTCTGGCTTGCAGGCGTCAATGATGAGACAAGATCAACAGTAAACATGTCTTCCCTGATCCCACAGAAGCAGGAAGACGTGAGATACAAGACCAAGAAGAAGAAGAATAAGGGCTGACTTTGAGTCCTGAATTAAAGAAATTTCTTTTTGGATGCATCATTATTTTAAACACAGCGATGATAGCATTCAATTTATTCTTTAGACATGACACAAATGCAGCAACGTTAAATTTTCTAACTAGCATCATTTGTTGGTGCGGAATCTACATTACTAGATACACGCAGACTCTAAGATCTTCAGAGCAGACAAATAAGAAAAACAATAGAAAGAGCAGGAAAGATAAAGATGACTGACAAGGAAACGATTCACGAACTCGTTGAGAAGATTCTCGATATGGAGCACGAGATCAAGACGCTGCAGGAGAACCGCAAGGAAGTCCTTGATGAGTACAAGGACAAGATTGATTTAAAGGTCTTCAACGCAGCGCTGAAGATTGCCAGAATCAAGGCAAAGCTAGCTCAGACTTCTGATGAGTCACTAGATGAGATCCTCGACGCAGTAGAGGACAAGATCTGCGTAGGGGCCTGACATGACAAATAGAAGAGTTCTCAGCTATCCAGATCCTCAGCTCAAGTTAGTTTCAAGCCCTGTTGATGATTTTGGTGCTGATCTACAGACACTTATCGCTGACATGGTAGACACGCTTGAAGTCCAGGGAGGTGTGGGCCTTGCAGCACCGCAGGTTGGCGTACAAAAGAGAGTCATTGTTGTCAAGGCAGGTGTTTTTGACTGTGTGAACCCGGATGAGTCTTCTTGGACTGATGCGAATCATTTTGTTCTTGTTAACCCTGAAATTGTGACCAAGCACAGTGCTTGCGAGCGGTGGCAGGAGGGGTGCTTGTCTGTTCCAGGAGCATTTGGCACAGTCAGTAGAAGCACATCATGCACAGTCAAGTACAAGCGGCACGATGGTGCTGAGGCTCAAATCGATCTCACGTGGCCGCTTTCAGGTATTCTGCAGCACGAGCTTGATCACCTCGAGGGCGTGCTTTACATCGATCATCTTGGAAAGCTCGAGAAGGCAATGGTTCTCAAGAAGATCAAGAAGATCGAGACAAATGTTGAGCGTGCAAAGGAGCTCAAGAAGCAGCAGGATATTCTCGATCTAAAGGGACCTGCAGCTCTTAAGCGTTATCGTCAGAACAAGAATGAAAATGTAAGCGCAAAGCCAAAGGGCATGACAGGAAAGCGCCAGCAGCACTCCTGAGTCTTATTGTCAAGCATCCCTTGGAATAGAATATGTCGAAGTCCAATCCGTATGAGGTACTGGGCGTTCCAAGGGATGCTTCAGACAAGGATATAAAAGCTGCCTACAGACAGCTCGCAATGAAGTTCCATCCCGACAGGAACAAAGGCAGCGCTGAAGCTGAAGAAAAGTTTAAACAGGTCAATGAAGCTTATGAGTCCATAAAGGACCCTGACAAGCGTAGGACATTTGACACTTCTGTCCACTACAAGACATCTTCAGATTTTGATCTGAATGAAATGTTCAATAGCTTCTTTGGCGGAAAGTGGACAGCACAGGGTACAAAGTCACGTCCTCGAAATGATGCGCCTCAGTCTGAGAATGCTGAGATGCAGGTTGTTATTCAATTTGACAATGCTGTCAAAGGATGCGATCACGAAGTTAAGTTTGAGAAGAAATTCATCTGTGAAAAGTGCAGCGGCAAAGGAGTTCCCGAGGGTGTGGAACCTGAACGCTGTGTCCAGTGCAACGGCTCAGGAAATATTCGTGTCCAACGTGGCAACATGGTGTTCGCTTCAAACTGCGGCGGATGCGATGGAAAAGGAACATACTACAGGTATGTTTGTGATGCCTGCAGTGGCAGGAAGTGGGTCAAGAAGGACTACACCCTAACAGTTAAGATACCTGCAGGAGTTGACACTGGAAATGTAGTGAGGGTTGCAGGCCAAGGACACTGCACACCCACAGGAACAGGTGATCTCTACCTCCATGTCAAGGTCGCTCCTAGCCATAGATTTCAACGCCAGGGATCCAATATTGTCTCAAACATTGAGGTAAAGCTTACCACTGCCATCCTCGGCGGAAAGTTAAACGTTCTGACAGTTCACGGACAGGAAGAGATTGAGGTCCCTCCGGGAACTCAAAATGGCGACACAGTCAGAATCTACAAGAAGGGCACTTACAATCTCACAACAAAGGTCCACGGTGATCACGTCGCAGTGCTCAATATTGCGATGCCAAAGAAAGTAAGTGATGATCAGCGCAAGGCCCTTGAGTCTTTGAGAGAACTTGGATTGTAAATGCAAGCTGTTCGTGTAATATTTTAAAGAGCCGTTTATTATCCTATAGCGTAGGAGATGATATGGTTGATTTCAAGATGAAACTATTTGAGATATACCTTTTCAAGGATCAAACCGAGAAGCGGGACTTTGGTGGCCACGTTAGATTTGTGGCAGCACTCAGTGAGAAGGATGCAACGCACAAGGTTGCTTTCAATTGGGGCCACTGGTGGAGGACCTGCGGAATTCGAGAGGTAGATGCTGAGTACTGGCACACGACTCACGAGACCCTCTTAGAAGGAAAGTCTGCACGTGAAGCATCACTTGAAGCATTCAAAGAGTACAGTGGCGTCATTTCCTGAGGTGCATTATGTTGGTGTGTGATATTCTTGAGAGAGTTCAGAACGCTTCTGGCACGAATGAGAAGCTTGAGATTCTCAGACAGAACAGAGGAAACAGCATCCTCGTGAAGGCCCTTCGAATGGGTCACGATCCATTCACACCGTTTCACGTTGTGAAGGTTCCTGCTGTCACCAAGGTCCTCCGATCTGTCAAGCATCAAGAGGAGGATCGTTGGAATGCCTTCTTTGAAGCAGCTGATCAGTGCGCTGCAAGAAAGGTGACAGGAAACGCGGCCGTTGATCTCCTCCACACTGCACTATGCTCTGCCTCTGAGACAGAGGAGACGTGGATGCGAAAGATTCTCAAGAAGCACATGGCAATTGGCGCTTCCGAGAAGACCATCAACAAGGCTATTCCCGGCCTTGTCCCAACCTTTGAAGTTCAGCTAGCCCAGAAGTTCGAGGATAAGCGGATTTTTGGTCGAAAGTCCGTCGCAGTTGAGCCCAAGCTTGATGGAATTCGCTGCTTCGCTGTCGTTCGAAACGGTGCGGCAACACTGTTTGCTCGTAGCGGAAAGCAGATCACCAACTTCGACAGCACTATCGGTGCTGAGCTCATCACCCTCGGCGACGGATGCTACGACGGTGAGATCATGGGCAAGGATTTCACTGCACTTATGCAGCAGGCCTACAGGAAGGACGACGTTGACATCCAAGACACCTACCTTGCCCTATTTGATTTCCTACCTCTTAATGAATGGGACAGCAAGGAGACCATTCTGAGCTGCTCTGCGAGGTACTCTGCTCTTACCTCTCGGGTCAAGAATGATGTCAAGTGGATTCGAGTCGTTCCTCGACACACAGTTCCCGCCAGCTACGATCGCATCAAGGCACTTCACGATAAGTTTGTATCTGAGGGGTATGAGGGCGCGATGGTGAAGGATATTGATGCGTCTTACCTGTTTGGTCGTGGGTTTGAAGTCATGAAGCTTAAGGCTTTCTATGACGCTGATCTTAGCATTGATGGCTTTATCGAGGGCACAGGAAAGCACGAGGGGAAGTTGGGGTCTGTCCTTGTGACATACGAGGGCGTCCAGGTTCAGGTGGGCTCTGGTTTTAATGACTCTCTGCGAGAGCAGATCTGGTCTGATCAGGCGTCCTTCCTCGGTCGAGTGATCGAGGTGAGGTACCAGGAGGTCACACCTGATGGTTCACTTCGCTTTCCAACTTTCAAGTGTTTCCGAAACGATCGCTGAGAAATTTCTTTAACGTCTTCTGTCGCGGTGATATTTATTGCGAGACCGCATTGACAGGAAGACCAAATGAACACGCCATTCGTCGGTGAGAATTACACACCCGCATATCAAATTTCAGCAGTTCCGTTTGTCATATCATCAAATATCGCACTAGGACAGGTCAAGGAGCTAAGTTTTAACCTTGTATCGAGGTTTTTAGTAATAAAAAACACTGGGCCTACGAGCTCAGTCCTGTCTGTAGCATTTACCGAGAACGGTCTCAAGACTGCAAATTCAAATTATTTTTACTTAAGCGGTTCAGAGTCTTTCTCTGCTGAGCTTAGAACAGATAAAATATTCCTATCTGGAAGTGCTGGAGCACCCACATACACGGTGGTTGCAGGTCTCACATACGTTCCAGTCAAGAACTTCTTGACACTCACAGGATCAAACGGATATCAGGGCGTGGGTTGATCATGCCCTCTGGATTCGGTCAGGGTTTTAGGACAGGTAACCTCGGCTCTGGGGGATTTAGTGCCGGATTCTATACTCCGCCGGCTGAAATCGTTGCAGCCGGCCTCGTGCTTCATTATGATATCGGCAACACTGATTCCTATCCAGGCAGCGGAGCCACCGTTACTGATCTGGTAGCCAACAGCAATGCCACGCTCTACAACGGTCCCACATACAGCAGTGGGTACCTCACCTTCGATGGCTCTAACGATGTTCTAATTACGAACACCTCACTCGCCGCTAAGGTCACCACCGACATCACCTCGATCTCAATGTGGGCGTATCCAATGGATAACGGCGTGCTGCTCTCAGAGGTTGGAACTTCAGCGCTTCCCAACGCTGCCGGGTGGCATAATGCCACCATGGAGATGGTGGCCGGCACAATAAAGTTCGGCATGTGGAACGGCACATCAATTAGCAGCATCACATCCACAGTTGCCACTCCCTTAAACAACTGGTACCACTTCATGATTGTGTATGATGGCACCACCCTTCGTGCATACGTTAACGGTGCGCCGGCTGGCACTAATACCTTCTCGAGACAGAACCCGATCGAGGGCGGCGCTGGGATCTACTATACGATTGCAGCGGATGATATCACTAACATGGGCGACGGCACTTATGCGAGTATGCGCTTGGGTAAATTTCTTGTGTATAACACTGCACTGACAGCAGATCAGGTGTTGCAGAACTTCAATGCGACTCGTGGCATGTATGGCGTCTAACTAGCTCTATTGTCAATAATAATTTAGGCCAGATTTATACAGACTGCTTTATCAGATATAGAGATTCTAAAATTTTCTGCGACAGTGCAATTTAATTGCTCCTAGTGTACAGTAATCATATAGGTGTAGAAATGTCTGGAGTCTCTGAAGGTAAGCGGCTTCTTGCGCAAATGGCAATGCTCGATAAGGGCATCGCACCTGTTTGTCCTAAAGCTGCAAGAGAGATTATGTTCTTTCCGCTGTCAGCCTCTGCGATCAGTCTCTTTGATAATCCGATTGATGAGGTGAGGAGATTTCTTGCATCGCTACCGCCAGATGAGCAGCGTAAGGCGAAGAGAAAGTTTCGCAAGATGTGGCGCCAGTCACTTTCAAGGTCGTTAAAAAACATAAAGGGACCTGGATCGATAAAAATCACAAGAGACATCAGTCAGAAGATGATGTCTAGTGTCACAAATGCTAGTGGAAAGACACAACCTGCACCCAAGTCGATGCACCTTCGAATTCACGCAGTGTATCAAATGCTTCTGGAAGAGATCTCAAAGACTTCCGAGTGAATTGGCAGTGCTAGTGGCATATTTAGAGCAAGGAGTTTAATGATGTTGTCAAATCTAGTTAAGACAGAAGAGGAGCTCGCAGTGTACAAGGCCATCTGCAGGCTTCCTATGCGTCTCGATGAGCTCGCTCTCATCATGAAGAAGGAGCCAATGCAGCTAATGGTCGAGCACGAGCTTGATCTTGTGCAGGTAAACATGATGTCTGTTTGGACGACGTCTGAGCTTCGACGCCACAAGATGCAGCACATCAGCGGATATAGAACTGAGGAAGTTGCAGAGTTTTTTGATCTAGAGCGCTGAGTCTATACAATCGAAGTGTTGTGGCAATAATTGCCTAGTTCCTAGGAGGAAATATGGCAAGTAATAACAGCGTTGAAACAGTTGGCACCGTCGGTAGGCCCTGGACAGTTGTTGCAACCTTTAATGAGTATGGACCTGCTCATTCGAGGGCAGAGCAGCTTCGTGCATCCGGAGACGTGCAAGTAAAGGTGTTGCGTATTGCTGCAGGATACACGGTCCGCACACGCAAGCCTGAGACGTCTACAGTAATTTCAGAAAATACTTCTTCAAAGCAGAGCAAGGCACGCGTGAAGGCAAAGGACCGACGCGTAAATGAATCTGATTCGGAGTAATAATGATCAACTTTAAGCTCCTCGCTGAATTTCGATGATTCGTCTACTCGGACAGGTGCCCAAGGAAGTCTACGTGGCTGTGTCAGGAGGCGCGGACTCTATGGCTGCTCTTGATTTTTTAGTCAAGGGAAAGCGAAGTGTTCACGCCCTCCACTTTGACCATGGCACTCCACACGGATCTGATGCTCGAAAGTTTGTTGTTGACTACTGCAGCGCTGCAGGAATTCCACTCACAGTATCTACCATCACCAGGGAAAAACTACCCGGTGAATCGATGGAAGAGTTCTGGAGAAATGAACGGATTAGGTTCTTTAGAGAGCACAGTAATGCACCTGTTGTGACAGCACACCACTTGGATGACGCTGTGGAGTGGTGGATCTTCACTTCACTGAATGGAAATCCTACGCTTATGCGCGGTGCAAACCCAAGCAGCAATGTGATTCGTCCTTTTCTGATGGTTCCAAAGGAGACGCTTGTCTCCTGGTGCACTAGGAAGGACGTGCCATTCGTTCACGATCCAAGTAATGAGTCAAGAAATCACAACAGGAATAGAATTAGACACGACATTATTCCCCATGCGCTGCTGGTCAATCCTGGTCTTCGAACCGTGATCAGGAAGAAGATTGCTGATGCACACACGACCGTTCAGGAGACACAGTGCAGTTAGGCGATCTAGTTCTTCTTAAATCCTTCACGCGTGATTTGAGACTGATGAATCAAAATTTAAGTGGAGGAATCGCTGTATTGATCTATCAATACAATGATAGCGATAATTGGGATATGCTTGTCACTCCTCATCCTACATACAGAGGGAAGCCGCAGATTGTGGAATCTGTGAATTCCTGCGATATATTAGAGGTGTTGAGTGAATCCAGGAGATCTTGTCAAGGTGGTGACGGCGTCAGTCTACAGTTCGGGTCAGGATCTCAAGGATCGAGTAGGACTCGTATTAGAAGTAGAGGAGCCCGACGGAATTCTAGAGATAGAATTACAAGTTCTCGTCATGTTTGAGAACACGTATACGTGGTTTTACCGCAGTGAATTGTCTGAAGTCTCTATAGATTTTAATTGAATGACTAGTATCTATTACATCGTAGAAGCGCTTAGGTGGGGTGATGATCATGATCACTCCTACGTCGTAGGCCTTTATGATAATTTTAGTAGTGCAGTTAAATCAGCAGAGGATCATACGGATTTTAGAGGTGGAAAATATATATGTCAAGTCATTCAGTGCAAGATGAATGACACTGTTGACTCTGACATGTCTAGCTCAATTCTACACCAGACAGACATTGGTGCAGCTTCTAGGACGAGACATGTCTTTAAGAAGTGAGAACACAAATGTGGAAAGCACCGAGCAGCATAATGCTAACGTTTCCTCTTCTCGGAGGAGGTAGGATTGAGTTCGGATACGGATCATATGATGGGGGAATGTCAGTGGGCACGCCGCCGTTAATGGCTCGTATAACCGTTACAGAGGGATGGGGACACTATCCAGACACATGGTTCTGTGTGGGAAAGCATTTCAGCGTTATGAAGCTTAAGAGTATGTTTAAAGAAAATGACGCCAACTTCATACCAGACTGGCTGAGAGCTGATTGTTACGAAGGTGCTTACTATCAATTGGTAAATTCGAATCCAACTAATCCTGCTTGATGTATTCACACTTCTTACAACCTGGAACTTTGATAAGGCTTGTCCGTAAGCCGACTGATTCCAGCGAGGATACAACTACAATATTCTGGTGCGAAAAGCACAGCATGTGTCGTTACCTTGAAGTGGGTACAGTAGCCATTATCGTTAACGGAACAGAGAAAAGTGCAATAGGTAATACACTGATACATTTCATGTGTCAGAATGTAATATACTCAATTGCTGATTACAATGACCAGAGGGGCAGACCCCTATGGTGTAATATAATTCAACCTATGAATTCAGGTGAGAAGTATGAATGAAGAATCAAAAGGGATGATGTTCGCATTTTCAATTGTCGTTGCTGCTATTGTGGTTGTAACAGTGTGTTGGTTCTTATACACAAGCAGCGGTCATCTATCAGTTCCAAACAGAACTCTCGCAGAGAGGTGTGAGGAGTCTGGAGGTGTCCTTGTACAGGGTGTAAACGACACAGACGGAACAGTTTCAGAGTTTTCAATCTGTATTCCAGAACAAGCTCTTTACTGCGCTGATATTGAGTGATATGACGGTAGATCACTATCGAGAACAGCGATAAGAAAGTTTGAAATTGTATGTTTGATGTAAACGTTCAAAATCAAATTATAGCGCTCTCTGGGGCATTTGATGTCCTGCACCCAGGACACATCAGAATGATAAAGGGTGCAGAGTACTTTGGAAAAGTTGTGATTTTTCTAAATAGTGATGAGTGGGTGAAAAGAAACAAAGGATTTCTTCTAATGCCGTGGAGCGACCGCCGCGAAATGTTATTATCAGTCACTGGAGTTCACTCAGTCGAACGTGTGAATGATGAAGATGACACAGTGTGTGAGGCGCTTATGCGTCTCAAGCCAAATATCTTTGGAAACGGTGGAAACAGAACTCATTACAATACGCCAGAGCGCAGGCTCTGCAATGAGATGGGAATTGCCTGCGTGTGGGGAATTGGAGGAGGAGAGCGCGACAAGTACAGCAATGAGATACTTGAGAAGATGTTCTCCGCCGAAAGACCTCAGAAAATTGCAAAGAAATAAATTATCCGATCAGATCACTGATAAGTTTTCTATACGCATCTTGCAGTGCCTTGTTTGATGGCAAGTATCTATCAATTAGAGCACGCTGACGTTCGAGATACTCTTTGTCATTGTCGTGATTTTTGACAGCCTCTGATAGAACATCTCCTCCCATTTTGTAGTCGAAGTCCTCGTAGTAGTATCCAATGTCTTTGCAGAGATGTGCGTTGTGAACGATCGGCCATCCCATCCAAGCAAGGTCTAGATAAAGATAATTTAGAGGATTTTGCCACTGGTGAGAGACAGCAATGTCTGCATACTTCATCATAAATATTAGTGTGTTGTATCTGTTCTCAACGCTTATCTTTTTGTCGTTGAACAGGTCAGTTGATTTCACAAGCTTTGTAAATTGTCTCGTGTGTCTAGTCTCATCTTCCTTTGTCTTTGGAATATTAGTGACATACACGTGTTTTAGACACTTATCTTTTCTATAAGCATTTTCACAAACTAATAGTGCAGGAAATGACCACTTAATAACATTTAGATTAGGTTCAAATATTGCAGCTTTCATCGGCGTATTTTTCTGCTTGTACCTTAGGTCATCCGAGCTGTTTTTTTGAAGTTGATCTGTAGCCATATGTGACCAGATAAAAGGCACAATTTTTACTTCTGTTCTATATAGTGTCTCATAAAATGACTTGTTGATTTCCATCTGCGGAATTGACCAAACCTGATCAAATGCTGGGTGTATACCTGTTAAAACAGAATAGTGTGGCTCATTCACTGTTGTTCCGAATAGAAAATGTTCCACGTCTATGACGTAATTCGGTCCACAATTGTAGTATACTATTTTTGTTTTTGTCTTTTTTAACTTCTCAAAGTCAGTTCTAAGAAGCTGAAATGCAAGCTGAATAACAATGTCAAAATTGTCTTCAACTATTCTTTCGTGATTTGAACACTTATATCTTTCATCAAATCCGTACAACCCCTTGACTTTTGCTATCTTGTGTTGCTGCACAATAAGATGAACATCGTACTCCATGTTTATAAGCAGCTCTGCAAGATAAAGCGCATTCTGCCTTATACCATTGTTAAACATGCCCATTGGTGCATCTGGAGGGTCGAATGTGATTCCAATTTTTAGTGTCATACACAATAAATATTGTTCTTTAATTACAACATCTCACACAATGATAAAATCTAATTTTTATGGATGATCTTATCTTAGAGCAGTTTATTGTCTTGATAAGACAACGCATGCGTTCTTTATGGACAAAGAAAAAAATAGTTGATGATCTGTGTAAATTTATACCACATGATGTATTATTTATCTGTTACAAGGCAGCCGAAATAATGGAGAGTGATTACGGTCGTCCGAGAGATTAATGCACTGGAAGTGTGGCCGAGTGGTCGAAGGCGCAACACTGGAAATGTTGTGTACCTCAAAAGGGTACCGTAGGTTCGAATCCTATCGCTTCCGTTTTTCTAATACAAAATACGCATACTTAGAGGTGTGCGACCCTTAAGCAAATTTTGGGATCTCATAGGACACACATATACTGTGTGGACGCTGATATGGTTTACAGCATTTTTCACATTTGCCTATATCTTCACGAGTGGTAAAAGATAATGACTGAATACACGAGATGGAACTACAGAGTTGTCAAGAAGTGTCACAAACACGAAGTGACTTATGGTATCCACGAAGTGTTCTACAACGCATCAGACACACCGATCTCGTGCACTGAGTCCCCTGTTGCGCCGTGGGGAGAAACTCTTGAAGATCTGATCACCGACATTGCTCGAATGAGAGCAGCAACAGAGAAGCCCACGTTGAACTACGATGACTTCTTAGATAGTGAATGATAAAATCTATGTATATCTATAGAAATGTCATGGATGGTCTACTGTACAGCTTGTACTACGTCTCACCGCCAAAGATGACCGGTGGCTACCTCGAGGCTGTAGCGTATATGCATTCTGGTAATACAGTGAAATACGCTGATAAGACTGATTTTGTGAAGATCAGTGATGCCGCAAGAAATCGAGTCCCACCTGTCGCAGCAATTGACCCCACGAGAAATGACACATGAAAAAGTATCTTATTATTGCTCTGCACATCCTACTGTCAGCGTGTGCTGCATCTCATTCTCGAACTCAGACATCTAGTCTGGATCGTGATGTCATGTGGGATCGTTGCAGCTTTTATATTTTGGACAGGGACTGTGGCACTATTACATCGCTTGATGAGCAGCGTGAGTGCTCACTTGAGAGCCAAGCCGATTATTTCACTGTGTCACCCGGACAGCGAATGTCATACCTTCGTATGCACGGATGTCCGCGGAGTGTTCTGGCACGATAAAAAGATAAAATCTCTTATAAAAAATAACTAAGTAAGCTATAATAAAGAGGTAGATCTCCGGTGAAATGGAGAAAATAATATGGGCCAATGGCGGAATAGGTTAAACGCGCTCGTCTCATAAACGAATGCCTTCGGGTTTGGGGGTTCGAGTCCCTCTTGGCCTACTAAAATACAAAATATCTACGTTAGAGGTGTAAATGAGTCTCGCTAATATTCAAGACGCTCTGTGTTTTGATGATGTTCTTCTAGTTCCTCAACACTCTGAGATTGCTACAAGATCTGCAGTCGATATTAGCGTCGACCTTCGAGGTCTTGGCAGAATTGTTCTGCCAATCATCTCTTCGCCAATGGACACTGTGACAGGTTCCCGACTTGCAAAGAGAATTGCAGAGCTTGGTGGGCTTGGAATCATTCATAGGTACAATACCATTGATGATCAGTGCAGCGAGGTGAGCAATACTTCACACACCCTAGGCTTTCCAGATCTCACACACCACGCTGGCGCTGCTGTGGGAATTACTGGTGATTTTATTGAGCGTGCTTCTAGACTTGTAGAATCAGGTGCAAATGTCATCTGTGTAGATGTTGCTCACGGAGATCACGTGACAGCTCTAAGCGCAATTGAGAAGCTTAGATCCGTTCTTGGTTACAGTGTTCACATTATGGCAGGAAATGTTGCAACGAGAGAAGGATTCGATCGTCTAGTGCGCGCAGGCGCTGACAGTGTTCGTGTCGGTATTGGTGGCGGCTCTATCTGTAGTACACGAATCCAGACTGGTCATGGAGTGCCTACACTCTGGTCTGTTATGGATTGCGCTGCCTCTGAGAACGCTGGCACTGTATCGATTATTGCTGATGGCGGAATCAAGACATCTGGTGACATTGTCAAGGCACTTGCAGCGGGTGCTGATGCTGTGATGTTGGGGTCGCTTCTTTCAGGAACTGATGAGACGCCAGAGGGGACTGTTCTCCGTATCGACGGAAAGACCCACAAGCGTTACCGTGGAATGGCCTCGATCGAGGCACAAGTGGAGTGGCGAGGACACGCAGCCTCAGAGGAGGGTGTTTCTGCTTGGGTGGAGTCTAAGGGAAGCCTTGAAAAGGTTCTCGCCTCCCTAGAGAAGGGAATTAGAAGCGGCCTCTCATACTCAGGTGCAACAAGCATTAGTGATCTTTGCGCAAAAGCAAAATTTATAAGAATTACCTCTGCAGGAATGCACGAGAGCCGAACACATATTCACAGCAAGTGATGGAGGAATACTTGAACGATCAGCAGAGTCAGAATCCTGGAACAGCGGGACTTATTATCACAGCCCTTCAAAGCCATTTTAAGGCAAAGAAGGATCAAGCAGTTGCACAGCTTAGTATGTATGTCAACTATCCTGCAGGAGTTGCAGATCATCCAAATCTCGTCGATGAGTGTGTTGCACTAGTCAAGCAGATTTCTGATGCGGAAGACAACATGAGAGTTGTTCAGAGCCTATTTGTGAGGAAGGACTGATATGCTAAGAGTAGGTGACAGAGTCTGCCCAATCCTTTCAATGCACATGAAGGGGACAATCACTGAGATTCTTATGAGGCCTCACAAGCAGATGCTTGTGGGCGGATCACTTTCTCATATGACATATGTGAGAGTCAATCACGACAAAAAGATTGCAGGTGGGTTCTCCATTGTAGAGTACCCTGCATCAGAGCTAATGAAGATTGACGACTGAAGATCAAAAAAAGTGGTTCATGTATGTCCTTGTGTGCACCGATGAGAGAAAAAGTCTCTATTGCGGTGTGACAACGGATGTCAATCGACGATTAACAGAACACAATACATCTAAGCGGGGCGCAAAGTACACACGTGCTAGGCGTCCTGTTTATCTTTTTTTCACACAAGAATTTGGAAGTAGGTCCTCTGCATTAAAAGCAGAGGCTTCTTTTAAGAATCTTACTAGAGCGCAGAAATATAACTACATGGCGCTTGTGTGCGAAAAGCGTTTGATTGATCAAAAAGAGAAGGCACGATCGATTAAAGTAGAAAATCTTGAATCAATTGATGCTCCTAATTTATCAACAGGATCAAGCCCACAATAATTAGATAAGCGGTTATGCTGCATCTCAAGTGGGTGTTATATGAAAGTTCTTGTCGTGTCAGGTGAGTCAGGCGATACGAACAGCTTCATCTTGGGTGTCGTAACAAGTCATCAGTGCAAGTTTTATAATCTCATGAGCGATCAGGTTAATGCGCTCATAAGTAAGTACGAGGATATAAAGAACGTTCCTGCAGCAGAAATGAACTCAATACTGTATGAGTCTGCGAAGCAGATGATTGGAACTCTTGACTCGTACGATCCCGATGTCATTCTGGGCATTGGAATGGGCGCAAACGTTCTCACCTATTTGATAACTTGCAGGGAGTGGATGGGGCCAAGTGTCATTGTGGATCCAATGCCCATTTTAAGAGGAGCATCAAAGTTTCTTTACAGTGAAGAAACAGATGAAAATCAAGTAGTTCCATGTGCATGGATTGTAAAGAATAGCTTTGTGCAGGTGTCGGGCAATCACATCAAGAAGATGCCTTGTTTTAAGAACGCTATAATGACAGTTCAAGGATCTGATATTCGATTCAATGATGTGTGCGGAAGTAAGACGATCCTAGCAGCGATCGACGCCGTCTCTTGATCACACGTACACAATTCTAATTCCGTAAAGCTTGACTTCAGCGCCTGCAGATGCTGTTCCTGTAGCTGCAACCTTTACATAAACCCAGCTTCCTGTGGGATTAATTTTTGCATTGTAACTGGGCGTCGATGTTATTTGTGTTGTTGATGAAACTGTATTGAAATTTCCAATTTCATCACCTGTAACAAGATCATATATTATGACATCTCCAACAACAGTTGTCTGATCTCCCGCTGTATTTGTTACTCTCACGCACGCTTGAGTAGTGCCTGCCGCATCGTTGATAGTACCAGCTGGAAGATAAAAATAACCTGCGATTGATGATGTGAAACTTCCACCTTTGATGTCAGTAACAGTGGCTGATATTTGAATGTTAAGATCTGTGCTTGCAGTTCCTGCAGGTCCTGCAGCACCAGTGTCTCCTTTTAATCCTTGAGACCCAGTGTCACCCTTTAAACCCTGTGAGCCCGCTGCGCCTGTGTCTCCCTTTGGGCCTTGTGCACCTCGTGCTCCATCGGATCCAGCTGCGCCTGCAGTGCCAGTGTCTCCCTTTGGACCCACAAGCGACGCAAGCCATGCACTCTCATCGCCCACAAAGCCCTGTGACACTGCGACTTCATATGCACTTGCACCATTTGAACCTTGACCTCCGCCGCCGCCGCCGCACTGAATGTCAATTCTCGTGCTGAGTGCCACAATGCTCTCGGACACATTGTATTTATTGCCATTGCGATGTACGAGCATCGTATTTGATGCACCGTTTGGTATGAGCTCAATGATATCATTGCAGTTGATGTATGCAGTGCTACTGCGATTTGAAATTTTCGGATTAATGTATCTGATCTGTATGAGTGACATTTTATTTTCCTGCTTCTAAATATCATATGATTTTTAATGATCACTGAGTGTAAATTAGAACCGCATGGTTTATTATTGTTTATAAACAAAGGAGGCTAGATATGCCGAGTGTACTATCGGGCCCGTGAGCGGGCACTTAAAAATGGTCACAGGTTTCATATTGCAGCGATTCTCCGACGTAACGGCAGAATTGTCAGAATCGGTACTAATTCTGACAAGACGCATCCGAGATTCCAGCGCACCTATTCTGATGGTAGCACTGGCGCTCACATGCACGCTGAGATGGACGTGATCAGATTTGCCCGCTCCGGGGATGTCCTGGAGGTTATGAGGTTTAGGAAGTGCGATAATCAGCTTGCAATGGCAAAGCCATGCAAGTATTGCATGCAGCATATTCAGTCTGCAGGAATCAAGAAGGTAGCATACACAGACGAAGAGGGTGTGTGGAGAGAAATTGATCTCGTATAAAAACTCTCCTTGATGATTAAACTATAAGTGTCTTTAGAAGGAGAGATATGAACTTAAACTTAGTCTCTGGCGCAGGTGACATCTGTAACTATTGGAACAAGCTTGTGATTGTGCACAAGGTCGACTCTGACACAGGATGGGCTGAAGTGATCAAGATCACAAATCCAAATGTCCCGTATCACCCATCTGGTGAACCCTTCTCAGTTCGTCTCACACAGCTGCGACTCGTGAAGAGCGCCTCAAACGACGCGCAGAACTCCTGACGTGAATGGGCATTAGAAAGAACGACCTTGTCCTGCTGGATGTTGATCTTGTTCGGCTCACACTCAACTCACAGAGACGTGCACTTCTCGGTGAAGACCAGAACAGAAAAGTCCTCCTAAAAGTTGCGTCAAATGGTGCGAGGTCAGTTGGAACAGTACTCTCCACGAGGACTAAAGAACACATAGCAGAGGCGGATAGTCACTCGAAGGTGTATGTTGTAACTATTGCAGATGTCGTGTGGCCTGAGGGTTTTGTTAAAAACTGTCCAGTTGAGATTCTCATCAAGGTGACAAATGAGCGTTAAGACACACAGCATCAACATGAGCGTTGATCAGATAAGTCTCCTTGTGAGAGTTGTAAGCACTCACGTTGAGATGTGCCAGCAAGATCTCTCAGACGCAATTTTTCATGAGGACTCAGGTGCCGTGAGCGATGCAGAGGCTTCACTGCGTGCTCTCGACTCTGTGCTAAAAGCATTAAAAATTCTAGTGTGAATGGATAAAATATTGAAAATGCCGTTGTATCCCCTCGGTTTCCTAAACCGTAGAAAGGGTAGCAGGATACACGTGGGTTCGAATCCCTCCGACGGCGCTAAGATATAACGGAGAAATATGACACAGCAGATTAAGTTGACACCGAAGGTGCAGACCTTCCTCGAAGAGTTCACGTACAAGATCAATCCAGACTTTCAGATCAAGAGCAAGGCAAATCCTGAAGGTCTTTACGCTCTAGTGAGACCGTTTGCGCTCCTCTTTAATAAGGAGTTTGAGACGAGATACATCACAATCGTCAATGGAACCTGCTGGTTTCCTGCTTCTTATTTTGACTCGAACGGCTATCTAGACGACGCATCGCATGATATCGTTCAGATTTTGGCACATGAGACAATTCACGAGCACGATAGAATGCGTCTTGGCACTGCGAGATTCACAGCACTATACATGTTCCCACAGATTCTCGCATTGCTCTCAGCACTCTCAGTGTTTTCTTTCTGGAGCGCTTGGTGGCTTCTCAGCCTTCTGTTCCTCTTTTTTCTCGCTCCGCTTCCGGCTCCAGGACGTGCGCTGCTTGAGATTCGAGGCTACAAGGTGAATCTCTCGTTCGCTAAAATTGACGGTTGGGATCCGCGTTTAGTCGCACTTAACATTATTGAACGACAGTTTATGGGACCTAACTATTATTTCATGATGCCTTTTAAGGGATGGGTCTCTGATCGTCTGCTTGATTTCTCACACGAGAATGAAGAGATTTACTCACGAATGATAGCTTGGAGAAGGGCAAGTCTGACAAACAGGTCTTGATCTACTGATGAGTCCAAGACATTTTTTAATAAATCTTCTAACGCTGATTTTTAGGTTTTTCATAAGCAATTCTCTCCCAAGAGAAAACAGGAGAAGGCGACGTTGACTGCAAGTAAGAAGTACCATGAAATTGGTGAGGACATTGGTAAGCTCGTTCAGGAAAAGAATGAGGCATACGGTGACTCATTCGGTCAGGCGTGTAGAATTTTGGAAGTGCTATATCCCAATGGGATTCAGCCTAGCCAGTACCGTGATGCGCTTGCGATCACACGCGTAATTGATAAGCTCTTCAGACTTGCGAACAAGAAGGACGCATTCGGAGAATCACCGTGGCGAGATATCTGCGGCTACTCAATCCTGAGTGTTGCAAATGATGAGTCTGATAAGAAAGGTGACAAGTGATATGAGCCAGTACTGGACTGCCGTAATTGCCAGCGACGGAAGCTATGAGTGCAAGAACCATTTTGGGAGTTTTTCACCTCACACAGCAAAGAGTGAACTAGAGAAAGATCTCCCTAAAGGGGCTGCTGTTGTTGCTCTTATTCCTGGAAAACAGGCACAAAATTCAGTTTTATTTAATTCTAAAGCTTCACTTGAATCAGATGTGAGATTTATTAATCCTTACGATTCTATTGAAGTCTAACAGTCATTATCCTCATAATTACAATGAGGAGATTCAATGATTGTAGGATTTACATGTGGATCTTTTGATCTGCTTCACACAGGACATGCATTAATGCTTGAGGAAGCAAAGACGCACTGTGATAGACTAATTGTAGGTCTTCAGTCAGATCCAACACTTGATAGACCTGAGAAGAATAAGCCTGTTCAATCCCTACAAGAGCGTATCATTATGATTAAGTCTATTAGATGGGTTGACGAAGTTCACATCTATAATACAGAAGCAGAGCTGATCGAGCTTATAAAGCTTTTAAATCCAGCTGTTCGAATTGTCGGTGCAGACTGGAAGGGCAAGCAGTTTACAGGATATGATCTCCCAATTCGTGTAGTCTTTAACACTAGAGACCACAGCTACTCCACTTCATCGCTTCGTGAGCGAGTCCTAACTGCAGAGATGCAGAAGCGCGCATCTGCTGCACTTGCTCCGCATATGAATAATATTCTCAGTGCGATAAGCGGCTGAAACACGACATATTTAGTTGTGTCATGAAGACAACAAAAATTCATCCAAAAGAGACAATGTTATCTGTGTTCACTGAAGCACGGCGTCTCTATGCAAACGATATCACTCTGCACACCATCGCCAAGGTGCAGGATTTCATTAGAAACACATCGCTGACAGCCAATAGTGATACTGATTCTATTAGAGAGAGTGTCTCCAAGCTCATCAGGGGGTCACAGAACCACAACTCCACAGTGGTCGCACTCGCCTCTCTATCTGAGACTGTGAGGTTGACATCGCTCTCCGGCAAGTCAAATGCCCTTCGCATTCGCCTCATAGAGGTCGCTTTAGACTACAACAATTATTCAGAAAAGCAGCTGCGTGACACGCTGAAAGAAATCAGCAGCATCAAGGGGATGGGACCTGTTGGTCCAAGCACCCAGCACCTCGATGAGGTAGAGAAAGCGCTTCGCAAGCACCTCTTCGATCTCACCATCAACAAGGTCATCTCAGAGACAAACAGTCGCCCAACTTATCAATCCCACACATGGGAGCCGTCCATGGGCGATGCCGTTGAGAACACAAATCCCGGCTGCAAGCACAAGGGCTCAATGGGTATTGTTGTTGATGTGCAGCCCCTCGATCACGACGCTGGGAAGACCATCACTTACTACTGCACGAATTCTGGACCTAGCTGGAAGAAGGGTCAGACACTCACGAAGACGATGGATCAGCTCTCCCCTCTCAACGGTTCTATTCAGCCAGGCGCAGCCTGGCACATGGGAAATGGTGTGGGATTTGATAGTCCCGTCCACCGCCCAGGAACCGATGAGTTTTTTGAGCTAGCTAGAACACTTAAGTCCCTTAGAAAGGGCGGAGCCTATCAGGCGAGATCTGCCTGGGAGGATGAGCTGCTCGACTCTGACCTCGGTGAGTGGGGTGAATACGAGGGAGAGCGTGTGCCCCTCGACTACCCAATGCTTGAGTCAGGTGGTGATTGGGACGGTCCTTGCGAGGTCTGTGAGCAAGATGAGCCTCTGAAGGAAGCAAAGTACAAGGGCAAAGAGGTCCAGCTCGGAAAGCCAAAGCGTGGCTCAGGCGGCAGGGCTTATGTCTACGTCAGGGATCCCAAGACGGGCAACGTGAAGAAGGTTTCGTTCGGATCCTCCATGCCCGACGCGATGGGAAGCTCAGACGCTGCTAGGAAGCGCAGGAAGTCCTTTGGCAATCGACACAACTGCGCAAAGAAGAAGGACAGGACACAGGCGGGCTACTGGTCCTGCAGGGCTACAAAGTTTTTTGGTCGCAACATTCCGGGCTGGTGGTGAGATGCGGCTGACAGAAAATCAGCTTCGCTCCCTTGTCCAGGAGAAGATTTCAAAACATTACGCAGCTGCGAGCATCGGTCACCTAAAGTCCCCCGATGCTGATCCAAAAATGCCCACAGATCAAGACATCACAGGTCTTGCTGATCTAATAGACTCTTATCTACGTGATCTAGATATTGCTGATTCCCAAGAGCGCGGCGCGCAGCGCGAGCGGTTAATACGGTATGCGCTGAGGCAGATGGATCATCAGCTCGCGAAGGACATGGGTCTCGTCTGATCTCGAGCACATACATAGTAATATGGCACTCGAGAGAAAATCATCTTTCCCATTTGCTGAGACCGTTCTCGATGAAAGAACGCGCCTGAGGACTTTTGCACCCGCGACGGGACACGATGAGCTCGTGTGGCACCGTGACAGGGAGCACAGGATTGTCCAAGTTCTCGAGGGTAAGGGGTGGATGATGCAGGTGGATGGTCGTCTTCCAATCCCAATGACCCCAGGCGAAGTTCATGTGATCCCAAAGGAGACGTGGCACAGGGTCATTAGAGAGGATTCAGCCACACACCTCACTGTTGAGATCACAGAGGTCTCACCCGAGGAGATGGTCGGACACGTCGCCTTGGAGGCTCTCGACGAGCGAGGCAGAAAGCGTCCTGGAAATCCCAACTACTACAAGGGCACACGCAAGAGCAACAAGCAGATGTCAAGGGAGATAGACAAGTGCTCGAAGCCCAATCCCCCAGAGAGCTGCTACGATGAGTGGTCTGCTGACAAGACCTACAAAAAGAGCAAGAAGGCAAAATCATGACAGACAATGAAATACTTCTCGATGAGTCCCTCGACCTCCTCCTGATGGATATCATGACTGAGGGAAAGCTCAGTGCCAAGGTCAGAAAGACTTTGAAGAAGAAGGCAGAGAACTCTAATATGCCTCTTGGAGCACTTACGGCTGTGTATCGCAAGGGGTTGGCAGCGTGGCTCACAGGGCACAATCAGGGAACACCACAACACGCTTGGGCCATGGGACGCGTAAACAGCTTCATAAGAGGCGGTAAGGCACGCAAGGTCGATAAGAGTGAGTGGGAAAAGGTCAAGAAGCACAGGAAAAAGTGACGGAGCAGCAATGAGAATAACACAGGCAAAGCTTAGGCAGATCATACGCGAGGAAGTGCAGGCCAGTGGCTTCACGTGGCCTGGCGATGAAGATCCCAGGATCACGCCGCCTGAGCGCGAGTTTGTGAACGGGCCAGATGCTCCAGCGGGCTACATTGTGGTCAGAGACAAGCACGAGCACAGCGACATTGCCTGGGCGCCGATCGTGAGGACTGATGGTCCCGACAGGCCCTTTCTCGTCAGGACGACAGACACGCACTGGGAGATTCCACACTGGATAGTTGAGCTCATCTATCCGCGCGTCGAGGACGCCTTCAATGACGTGGATTCCCGTGAGGACTGGCGCGGTCTTGGGCCGGGGTCGAAGGGTGAGCGCAAGGGGCTTGAGTGGGAGTGGGTTGATTCACAGCCCATGTCTGAGTCTGTTGCTCCTGGAACGGTTCGCCTCTCAGGCAGGCAAATTAAAATGCTAGTCGAGACAAAAGTAGGTTCGGGCAATTCAGATCCTAAAGCATCTCGCGAAGACTTTGAGAAGGCACAGGCGAGCTTGAGAAAGTTACTGGCATCTGAGATCTCCATAGACGCGCTAGAGAATCTTAAAAGCACGGATCCTGTTTACAAAGAGATCATAAATAAAGCGCTTGATAGTGTGGGTATAACAGACAAGACTGTTAGAGAAGACATCTGCAGTGATCTCTTAAAGATGATTCCAGTTGATATTGCCGAGCTTCCACGCACCTGATTGACTATAAAATAGCATCAGTGCGTATATAATGGTTGTGCACGACGCATATTTAAGGTCGTGCAACTGTTAAATTTTGGAGCCTGAACATGAGGATTACAGAGAAGAATCTTAGAGGCATTATTCGACGCCAGATCGCTGAGTGCGGTGACTGGGATCCAGAAACAGACGGAGACATGGACGCTTACGTTTCTGATGACAGTGATGACAGGCCATTTGATGCTCCAGATGAGGAGATGCCTGGCTACATGCTCATTCAGAACCTTGCGAAGATCGCCTCGAAAGCTGAAGATCTCTCTAAACTTGCAACTCCGTGGGACGACGCTGAGCCATGGGTGGAGTCAAAGATCAACTCCGCAGCAGGACACATCGACGCGATTCACGACTACATAATGTACGCAGTGAACAATCATGCTTTCGATTCAATGGACCACGAGGACATGATGGTTGAGACCCACATGAATCACGGTGTGGATCGCAGCGTGGAACACCACGGCGGGCGTGACATGGGAGAGGGTGGACCCGCAAGAATGGCCAAGGGACAGCTCTTCAATATCGCGAAGAAAGCGCAGAGCCTCCACGACACGCTCTCAGATGATGACACACTTCCAGAGTGGGTCCAGGCGTATGTCAACTCCGCCTTTGACTACATGGGAACAATAGACGACTATCTCAGCTACAAGATGCACCGTGCGGGGACGGGAAATCCAGTCGCTGAGGACTGATAAGAACAGGAACGTACAGATGAGAATCACAAGAAAGCAGCTTGAGAAGTTAATTAAGGAAGAGGTCGGCGCGATCATATCACTCGACGCCCTCGGTGGAATGCCCGTCGCAGTGGGCGCATCTGCTGCGTCATCTGTCTCTTTCGAGGAGCACATGGTCTCACTCCTCGGCTGCCTTCGTTCTGCAGGCGTCTGGTTCCACGCAGCACACAATCTCTCAAAAGGGACAGGCTTCGCAGGCGATCACGTCAACATCTACGGTGAGATCTACGAGGCACTAGTCGACGACTATGACGGTGCTGCAGAGAAGGCGATAGGCATCTCAGGCGACGAGGGTGTTGCATGCCCACATAAGGTGATGGCTGTCGCGCTCGAGAAGATGGACAAGTACGCCTCACCATCAGGTGCTTCTGCAGCAGCTATTGCCTCCACAGCGCTTCAGATCGTGAGAGACCTCAATGACCACGTTGAGTCTCTCTTCGCGTCTCTTGAGGCAGATGGTGAGCTTCCACTCGGTCTCAATGATTTCCTTGCAGCGGCAGCAAACGACTACACGAAGTACATCTATCTACTTCAGCAGCGTGTGAAGGAGAGCTGATCATGAGGATATCAAAGGGGCAGCTTAGAAAGATCATCGCTGAGGAAGTCTCAAGAGTCATAAGTGAGATGGATGTATTAAATGCAGATACAGGTGAGCTGTTAGCCATCGATGATCTCCCATTCAAGTATAAAGACAGGATTACAAGCGTCGATGGTTTCTATGCACTTTATGATAAGGATTTTAATGCGCTGAGAGCTGACGTTGAACGTAATATGCCAGTGTTTAGACCCAGGAGCAGCGAATATGATGAAGATCTAGATGACATGTCTCCAGATGCTGCAGATGCTGCATTCGAGAGACTTAAGGTTCTAGCACGCAAAGATGCTGCTAATTATCTTGACGATCGTGGGCGCGGCCATCGTCGCGGCGGCGACGCCTTTGTTGATCTTGCAGACGGCCTGGCTCTGACTTCACCCGATGATTGGGAAACTGCTAAGCAGCTCTTCGACGGAAGCGAAGAGGATCTCAAGTGGGCGCTGGCTGAAACAATGGCAGGTTGAAGAGGGCGTAATAATCATGAGAATATCAGAGGCACAGCTCAGAACACTCGTTCGTCGCTCTATTCGCAGGGCTCTAAACGAGGAATTTGCGGACATCACACCCATAGTTGTTCGTCTTCGGATAAGGATTGCCGCACCATCTGATCCAGGTGTCCTCGATATTCTCACGAGTATCAGGGGTCTCGATGATGTTATTACTGTAACACAGCTTGACCCTATGGATCCTGCACCTGAGGGTAAGAAGATGATCAACCTCAAGGTCGCAATTGAGCTCAAGGGCGAGTTCGATCCAGAAGAGCTCAAGAAGAAGCTTCTCGCAATAAACGGTGTCGACATGGTCATGGTAAAGGGAAGGGCAGAGGATGTGCTTCCTGCGAAGCCAGACAATGAGATCGTCGCGCCTGACTCTGTTGATAAGCCTGCTCCGACAACTTCACCAGCTGCGCCATCCGCGCCAAAGGCTGTATGAGCGAGAGCAACCTATACACCTATCGAGCATTTGTGAGCCGCGTTTATGATGGTGACACAGTCACTGTCGACATCGACCTAGGATTCTCAGTTATCCTCAAGGAGCAGACAGTTCGGCTCTACAGGATCAACGCTCCTGAGATGCGCGGCACGAGCGCTGACAAGGGTGCAACAAGCAGAGATGCGCTCAGGGAGAAGGTCCTGAGAAAGTGGATAACGCTCAGGACTGTGAAGGACTCGAAGGAGAAGTACGGAAGGTGGCTGGGTGAGCTCTGGATTGACGGTCTCTGCGTCAATGATTGGCTTCTAGCTGAGGGTCTCGCAGCAAAGTACGAGTGAGAGTAAAAATGACAAAAGAGCAGATGTTATTGAGAGAGTGCATTAGGCAGATACTTTCTGAGAAATATGAAAGACCAGACACAAAACAAAAGTTAAAAGGTCTCGAGTTTGCTCTGAAATCTGACATCAGGCTTGGTAAAGCTCAAGCTGCATTTGATAAACATGATAAAGAAAAGGGTCTAGCAAAGGATAAACGTCCAGGTGCAGATCAATATGAAGGTCAAGGTGGAGATGCACAGCAAATCTTCGACCTGATAGATAAGAATAAGAATGAGACGTTTGATGAAGACGAATTACCTTCTGAATATGAATGGCAGAAAATAAAGGAGCTCATAGCAATGCTTTATGGTCCCAGACTCGCGAAGGGTAGAAAGTAGACAACATAGCGACACGTCAAAATTTGATCAAATTAGACTCTAGAGTGAAATGATTAAAATGCTGTGGGCATACCGCTGGTACCTACTAGTTCCTGCTTGGACATTGGCACGCTATGCAGTCGACACTTGGCCCATTGACCTCACACAGTGCTGGTACATGTCACTGATGGAAGCTCGACTTAGCATTTACAGGGAAACATCAGCAAAATGAAGATTCTAAGGGACTATATTCGAGCAATTTTAAACGAGGGGATGGATTCGCGAATAGAGCGAAGAGTTGATGCCCTCATGCAAATGAAGCAGCGTGTGGGAATTCAGATTAGAGACTCTGAAGATGGAACTGAGATTCGATACGCTCGAATTAGTAAAGACAAAGACGGTAATGCCACAATAAAGTCTCCCGTCGGAAAGAGTGTGCCAAAGGGTTCTATTACTATCACAAACGACCACGACAGCGGACCCTGCATGAGCGACCTCGGCGAACCTTGGGTCGTGTTCATTGTGCAATCAGGAGAAGGATGGGGACCCTTGCTGTACGATGTCGCCCTCGAGTATGCGTCCTCAAACGGTGCAGGTCTCATGTCTGATCGCAAGATTGTGAGTGACATGGCACGGCCTGTGTGGGACATCTATGACATGCGTGGAGATGTGAGAAAGTTTCAGCTTGACATCTCACACGACGAAGATCTCGCTGATGAGTCTGAGATGCAAATTCCTCAGCTCACGCCAGATGTGGAGAACGATGACTGCGTTCAGAGCAAGGCAATTGAGGTGGGCGGATTCGATGGGTGGATGAAGTCACCTCTCTCCCGTCTCTACCGCAAAGACGGAACCCCTGTCATGGATGCGCTTAGAGAAGCAGGTCTTTTGTGGGAGGAGTGAAATCATGGAAGCATTAAGAAAAGCAATACGAATCATTTTAGAGGCATCTGAGACTTGTCCTTCACCAACGCAGGACCTCAAGCTCAACACTAAGAATAGAGATACAGCGATAAGTGAGAAGCACATACAGTACGGTCCACTCAATCTCTCAGATGAGGACTACTGGGAGCGGCTGGCAGAGCACTGGAAAACCACATCTGAAGTCGCTAAGCAGTCAAAGTGTGGCAACTGTGCAGCTTTTGATGTCTCTCCCCATATGAAAGAGTGCATGCCGGGTGAAGTGGATCAGTACGGAGAGCTAGGATACTGCTGGATGCACCACTTCAAGTGTCACTCTGCAAGGACATGCTACACGTGGGCAGCCGGCGGTCCAATATCTGATGATTCGGTTTCCCAGAGCTGGCAGAGCAAGTCTTTTTCAGAGAGTGCCTCTCATAAGCGAAAATTGCCAGTTGTGTAAGATTTTCGATTTCAAAAGCTATTCGGTGTTGTTGACAAATACTTAGTGCATGTGCATCTGTTCGAATTGAGCAGATGTGTTTGAGGAAAACACATGCCGAGAATAAGAGTTATCATTCATCCCACAAAGGGAATTGTTGAGGAGCTTATAAGTGCCGAGGGATCAGGTGTAGTCTTTGAGAACTACGCTGAGCCTAATTCCTATGTAAAGTACACGCCCGAGAATCCTGCAAACTGGTCGCCAGTTCCAGAAGGCGTTGCTGAAGCGCTTGACTCGCTCGCAGCCTCAGGATCTGGCGGCGGAGGTGGAGGTGGAGGTGGAGGATCTCCTGGCGGCTCTAATGGCGATATCCAGTATAGAATAAATTCTTCTACGTTCGGTGGCACTTCTAAAATAAGATTTGATGGTAGCAATGTTTTTGTTACTGGTTCATTCCTTGGTGATCTTGTTGGAACTGCAAGCTATACAAACAATGCAGCAAATGCAGAAATGTTGGATAATCTTGATTCAACAACATTTGCTAGATTAGACGTAGAAAACACATATACATCAAATCAAGTCGTATCTGGAACAGTTACATCAACATTAGGATTCTCTGGTTCTCTTACAAGTCTTGCTGATGGTTCTAGCTTCCTTCTTGCAGGGACCAATATAATTCTTACTACGGGTTCTAATGGGTCTGTGACTATCGAAGCGCCTAGTGCCGGAGGTATTACAGAGCTCACGGGTGACGTAAGCACTGCAATAGGCACAGGGTCACAGGCTGCAACAGTGAAAGCGCTACAAGGAAATTTGGTTTCCACAGCAGCTCCTTTAGATGGAAATGCACTAATTTGGAACACGCTGCTGTCTGAATGGCAGCCTACAGCGCTTCCCACACCAGTCACAAGTGTAGGAGCTTCTAGCCCACTTTCCAGTTCAGGAGGAACAACACCAAACATAAGTCTCGTTTCAGGAACATCACCTGGTGATGTTCTAACATGGGATGGCTCCGTTTGGGCCAGCACTCCGACAGCTGCAGCAGGCATCACACAGCTGACGGGTGATGTGCTATCAGGACCAGGATCGGGATCTCAGACATCGACAGTTGTCAGACTTCAGGGCAATTCTGTGTCCACTGCATCTCCTACGAGCGGACAGGTCCTCACGTGGAATGGCTCAGCATGGGTACCAGGAGCATCTGCAACTGGGGGCTCTGGCGGCGGCGGCCAAGTTTATTTCTTCAACGCGGGAACTCCCGCGCAGATACCAACTGCAAGTCTACCTGGGACACCTTCTGAGCTTGGACTGACTGCTGAAGTGGGTGCGACATTTATCACTTCATCTATTCTTTCGACTAGTGGTGTCTATTCACTAGTGGCAGGATTTGTTACACAACCAGGATCACCCGGTCTTAGTTCGATTCCTGCAGGTCTCTGGGACTTCAACGTCTGGGCTCGGAGCACTGGGATTGAACCCAACACAGTGCTATATAAGGCAGGCCTGTACACATACAATGGTGTTGGCTCACCAACGCTCATAGCATCTAGCTCTGCACTGCCGATCTACGACCCTACTCAATTGAATCAGTACACATTATCGCTAACTGTTCCTCAATCGACAATACTAACAACAGATCGAATCTATGTCGAGATAGAGGCAACTTCTACAAGTGGCAGTCAGCAGCTTATAGCAGGATTTGGTGACGGTTCACCCTCCCACAGCCACACCACACTTCCTTCCGTTGCAGGCACAGGAATTGCTCACGTCATCAACGGAGTCTTTCAATCACCTGCTAGTCCCATTGATCTATCTGCAGGTCTTTCAGAGATAAGCGGCACGCTACCTGTCAACCGCGGCGGCACAGGTAAAAACACAGCACCCACTACGGGATCTCTGCTTATTGGTAACGGATCTGGATATACACTTTCCACACTCACGGCTGGCTCCGGCGTCTCCATCACTAACGGCGCAGGATCGATCACAGTCAACTCGTCTGGAATAACTGCATTGACAGGAGATGTGACAGCGACAGGTCCAGGATCTTCAGCAGCAACTGTTGCGAAGATTCAAGGATATGATGTATCTACCACAGCACCCACGTCCAATCAGATCCTGCAGTGGATTGCAGGAACGTCGAAATGGACACCAACTGCCAACAGTGTCGGACTTGGCAGCAAGATCCTCCTCGTCGTCGAGGGCGGAGCCTACTCGACGCTTCAGGCGGCAGTCGATGCAGCAAGCGCGAATGACGTAATCCTCGTAGGACCCAAAGCAACTGGTGACTGGGGAAATGTTACACTGAACGTCGTCAACAAGCCGCTTGTTATTGCAGCAGTCGGAGGCGCCGGCTCGAATAAGGTCGTCTCAGTAGGCTCAATCACCTATGACCTTGGTAGCGCAGGTCCTGCCCTAAACGTTAACCTTAACGAGACCTACATTTACGGTCTCTACATTCAAGGGTCGTTCGCTGGCGGGAGCGCCGTCACACTCACAGGCGGAGCTAGCTACCCTGGGCGTTTGAGACTCTACGGTTGCTACATCCTAAACACGAGCGCGACTGGTGCAGCTGCTGTAACCAACAGCAACCAGGGAGCAAACTCCAGCCTGTATCTTGATGCATGTGTAGTAACCCTTTCAAACAGCGCAGCGGGCTCTGCCATAGTCCAGACTGCCGGATACACGCTCCTCCGGAACCGCACTGAAGTGGGCGGATCTTTGGCAGGTGGCGCAACAGGCAATGCCATCAACGTCTCCGCTGGCACAATGGAGATCTATGATAGCTACATTTCGATTTCACGCGCTGTCCCGACAATAAATGTCACCGGTGCATCGACATTTGTGTCAGTAGGATACAGCACTGTACTTAACAGCTCAGATACAGCAGGAGCTTGCTGCGCCTTTATTGGAACCTCTGGGGCTCGTTTCGGTGCGGGCGATGCCACACTAGCTGCCGGCTCCACGCTGCCATCCTCAGCTGTTGCGGTGTCCGGCGTTGCAGGCGGAACATTCATTTACGCAAACGTCAGCTTCTCGTTCGTCTCAACAGTTTCGACTGTCACGTCAACCGCGACGCCGCAGTCGGGTGGTCTTTTCTCTTATGGAATGTCAGTAGGAACGTTGCTCGCAACTACGTTTACGGTTAGCGCGACGGGCAACATTACCAAGCTCAATAACGTCACTACGTCGTTCCCGTCAGCGCAAGGGTCGGCAAACCAAGTTCTCACGAACAACGGTTCCGGCACTTTGACATGGGCAAATGGTAATCTGAATACGCTAGGGTCTGTAGGCGCGACTCCGACTGCCGCCAACCTCCGCACTAACGCTGTGTATACCGTAAACGTGGCTGCTGTGGCTCTTCCTGCGATGGCCGCAGGAGATGACGGTCTTGTCATCTCTCTGGTCAACATCTCAGGCGCTGGGTCAACTGTGACACCTTCAATCGGTGTAGCGCGTTCGATGACTACTGGTGGCGGTCAGACATGGGTCTGGCGTAATACTGGCACGACTTGGTACTGCCTCAGCAACGTGTGATCCCCAGACATCCCAATCTAAAAGAAATCTTGCAATTGCTTAAACAGGAATAAGATATGACAATTAAACACATAGACTTGTGCGGTTTGCAGAAGAATCCACCTCCTCCGAAGGTCGACTCTGCAGGCAAGAAGACGAACATCGTTCAGCTCAAGGGTGGTAAGGTGGTCGTCAGAGATCCGAAAACTGTTACAGGCATAGGAATTCACCAGACAGCATGTGTGTTTGGACCCGCAAATGACAGACAAAAAGCTTATACACGTGCGCTTGGTGTGCCCTGTCACGCGCTGTCGTTCAGGGACGGCACATTTGTGACTGCATTTCCACTTTCATGGTATGTCTACCACGGAAACGAGCTCAACAGCTTTAGCCTAGGTCTTGAGATAGAGGGACATTACTCAGGCAAGCCGGACGATCCAACAACTCCTAAGCGTGAGGACATTGACTCTACTTGGGGCGGAAATCCAACACCCTTCGACTCACTGGCAATAGACACCGCGCGCGCTGCGCTTAAGCACCTCGTCGAGGAGGGCAGAAAGCTCGGTATGCCAATCGAGTTCATCTGGGCACACAGGCAGAGCAACGGCATCAAGCCATCCGATCCCGGACATGAGATCTGGAAGCACGTGGTTCTCGAGTACGGCTGCACCCAGCTGGGACTCAGGACACAGTGCGAGAAGACCTGGCGTGACGGTAAAGCTATTCCAGGTGTATGGGATCCTAGCTCAACTGCTAAATACTGATTGTCCATTTTCGACATCAGCACTATAATGTGCTTTTGGAGGTGATCTTTGGAATCAGACGGCGGCAGGATCGATAGGGCACAGCAGTTTATCAGGTGCGTCGGCAGGACTCCCATGATTCGGGTGGGACCAAAGCTTTTTGCGAAGCTTGAGACAGTGAATCCCACAGGATCAATAAAGGACAGGCTTGTGTCCTTCATAGTACATCGTGCTCTCCTGGAGGGGAAGATAGGACCCAACACCACCCTTGTTGAAGCGACCTCTGGAAACACAGGCATCTCACTCGCAGCACTCGGTGCTGCACTCGGAAACGATGTCAGAATCATCATGCCCTCCAACATGAGTGAGGAGCGAAAGCAGATGATGCGTGTCTTCGGTGCCCAGATCCAAGAGGTAGGTCCATCAGACTTTCAGGGCGCAATTCGTTTGAGAAATGAGCTTGTCGCCAGCGATCCAAACATGTGGTCACCCATGCAGTTTGAGAACAGGCAGAACACACTCTGTCACCTAATGGGAACTGCTCATGAGATTGCCGGACAGGTTCCTGTGGCTATGGGGTGGAGCGCTTTCGTGTCGGGCGCGGGAACAGGCGGAACCATATCCGGGATCGCAGAGTACGTCAGGAATGTGCTTCTCGACACCAAGGTAATATTGGTTAGACCCGCCGAGGAGGGTCACCTACACGGCATCCAGGGGATCGGCGACGGTGGTGATTACCTGTCAAAGCCCGGCGAGTACAGCGGTGAGATTCGAGTTAAGACAGAAGACGCTCGTGCCCGCGCAGCACAATTTGCGAAGGAGACAGGCCTTCTCGTTGGAATTAGTGCAGGATCGAATCTCTTCGCTGCTGAGAGGTGGATCGAGCAGAACAATCCATCAGGTGCAGTTGTGACTATTCTGTGTGACAGGGGAGAGAGATATCTCAGCTCTATGTGATTTTTTTGTACATGGTGACACGCCATGCTATATTTGGTTCATCTAGGTGATCCAAGTGGATCCAAATAAAGGAGCTGAAGAATGAGCACATACACGAAGAGCACGAAGCGTTTCACTTACACCGCCAACCGCGATGAGGTCTCGAAGCAGGCCGGATGCAACAGCGTCACTATTACGACGAACACCTTCGAGGACGGTCAGTACTCTATTCCGACCGCGACGCTGACCCTCACTGTCAAGGAAGCGCTTGTCCTCCAGAACTTCCTGAACGAGACGCTGTGATTCATTGAATGAGTCATTGACCTGACTCAGGTGGGTGAGGGGCAATTTGCCCCTCACCCATTTTTACTAATAGATCTTCGAATGTAATGTCTGTCACGCAAGAGGGACGAATGTTGCACAACGAAATAGATCATCGGGTCCTGTTAGATGAAAGCCACCCAGGCTTTAGCGATCTCGATTATCGATCTCGCCGCGATGCAATTGCTCGTCAAGCTTTGATCTACAAGTACCCGAGTCCTGTTCAGCGTGTCGAGTACATAGAGCAGGAGCAAGCACTGTGGCGTGATATTTGCGCAGCTCTCGCTCCTGTTCATTCTGAACACGCATGCTCGGAATATCTCAAGGCACAAGACGTTGCGCGTGTGTGGATGTCTAGAATTCCACAGCTCCAGGATATCAATGACAGGCTCATGTCTCGAACCAAGTTTCAGCTGTCACCTGTTGAAGGCCTTGTGAGCTCTCGCCAATTTTTAAGCTGTCTTGCGGACAGCAGGATGCTCTGCACGCAGTACATAAGACACCACTCGGTGCCTCACTACACACCTGAGCCTGATATCGTTCATGAGCTAATTGGTCATGTAGTTCCGTTCTTTACTGATGATTACTGCGACCTCAACAGGGAATTTGGGCGTGCAGCGCTGAGAGCCTCTGATGCACAAATTATCAGTATTGAGCGGTTGTACTGGTACACAATTGAGTTTGGGCTAGTGATGGAGTCCGGCAGGATGAAGGCTTTTGGAGCAGGACTTTTGAGCTCTGCAGGAGAGCTAATGACTGCGATGTGCTCTGTACCAAAGGAGGAGTTCAATCCGTGGGTCATAATTGAGACGCCCTTCGACACAACTAGAATGCAGCCCAAATTATTTTGTGCAGAGTCTTACGATGAGATGAGACACTCGATTGTGACATTCCTTAGAGGAATTTGATGCACATGATTGTGCATTGATGTCTAATTTGTAATATACTGTTGATGGCGACACTAAAGGAGTGGAAGTGAACATCTCCAGGGCACACAATAAACTTTTGAAGAGTGGCTATCTTCCTCAAAAGCAGAACGAAGATTATGAGATTTGGATCGACGTGAAGCACAAAGGAGCAGCCATCAGCTTCTACAAGAATTCCGGAGATTCAAGCATTGATGTCTTCAAGTCTCACGGCAACCTACCGGACAGGCCTGAGTTTGACGATTGGAACAGCTATTACACTCCAACCCTCACAGAGGCAATTCGAGTGAGCAGAGTTAATATTAAATCCTGAAGGGGTATTAATGTCAGAGCAAAAGATTGAAAAGTGGGGAGAGCTTAGTGTTGGAGACGATGTCTGGTTCGTTCTCTCAGACGGCATGTGTCATGCAGGAACAGTTCTAGATTTTTTCCAGGATCCTGAGCGAGAGATGGCAGTTAGTATTTATGACATTACTGATCGACGTCATAGAAATCTTTTAGCGACACAAGTCTCGACTCGACCCATGCCCGATGTGAAGAAGAAGCGACATCGGAATGTAAAGAAAAAGGTCGAGCGCCGTTCAAATAAGGTGTTTTGATGTCACCTGAAAGCAGAAAGATTGTGCTTGAAGCTGCCCGCGCAGCGGGCGATCACCTGAAGGGAAAGCTGCCACAGATTGATGGGCACGCAGATAGGAACTCATACGCTCACGTTTTTGAGCGCTTGAAGCACCACATGGGCATGTCTTATAAGAATTGTAGTGACGAAGATCTTCAGAAGGTTCTCGATCTCATTGAGTTCTATAGAAACAATCCTGGTTGATCAATCAAAGTTTCCCTTGTCCCACTCGTATCTATCGTTCCACGCATCTTGTGAAGTATTAAATGTAAACCATTCACTTGTGACTTTCATGTCAAAAATTAAACTTTTGACTAAGGCATAAGTCTTTGCCTGTCCAGGAGAGCCGCTTAGGCCGGGAATGTGTAGAAAAAATCCACGACGTCCGCAAAGCTCTGCAATTGTGGGAGAGTCTTCCCACTGTTTTTTGGTCGATGCAGAGTATGTCACACCAAAAGTAGATGTGTGTAATACATTTGCATCTATGTCTCCAGCAACTCTGTCTGGAAATTTATTCATGTAGTCTCCTAGCGATGCCTGATCATCTGTCCATCCAGATTCAGAAACCCAATTAAAATAGATTATCAAGTCTTTGACTTTTCCCGCTATTAGTCCTGAATTCACGTACTTCCTGAAAGGAGACTTTTTTGTCTGCTGCGACCAGTAGTGATTTAATGGAACACACTGCCAAATTTTTTTAGGATCCAACACAGCTCTATCGTCGGGATACCCCTGACAGAAAATTTCTAGACTCACTAGAACGGGTTTTCCAAATGAATTAAATGCTTTTTCAAAGTACTTGGGAGATCTCACACAAAAAACATCTCGTGCATCTGATAAGATTACAAGTCGTTCAGGATTTAGAGTTCTTAAATACTCGTGAAAGTACTGAATTTTACTCTTAAATCCTTCCCAGGGTCTTCCGACACCTATTATTTCATAGTCCCAATTATTTTTGAATAGTGTGTGTATAAAGTCATACGTGTTTGCAGTAGGTGCATTATCAACAGAAATTACAATTAGTCCGTCTTCATCTCTCACTCTTTTAAGAGGGAATTTTTCTGTTTCTGTCATGCATGCTAAGTATGTAATTTTTCTCATGTAGTGCAATTAGGAAGCCATTTTGATATACTGGTACAGACGCTGTAAACGACCCTACACTTACACACAACACACCCAGAGCGTGATATGACTATTCGACTCGGATACGCCTGCATCAACATGGAACTCCAGGAGAAGAAGGAGAAGGTTCACTGCAGCCGCGGAATGATCAGGAAGACGTTCGACAAGCAGGGCGTGAAGGGTGCATCCAAGCTCGCGCTCGACAATGTTCTCGACCTCATCAAGGTGCTCAAGTGGAACAACGAGAAGGGCATCAAGGTGTTTCGCATCACCTCTTGCCTATTCCCCTGGGCGAGCGAGTACCAGCTCGAGCAGCTTCCTGACTTCGATCGCATTAGTAAGGCACTAGCACAGGCTGGAAAGATCGCACTGGATGCAGGCCAGCGCTTGTCTTTCCACCCAGGTCCCTTCAACATTCTCACCTCACCGAAGCAGAAGGTCGTGGATAACTCCTATATCGATCTCGAGCACCACGGAAGGATCTTCGACCTGATGGGGATGCCTCGTGACCATTGGTCTAAGATCAACATTCACGTGGGTGCATCTTACGGTGATCCCACGACGGGCATGGAGCGTTGGTGTAAGAACTTCGAGGGTCTGTCCGAGTCTGTCAGGTCACGTCTCACAGTTGAAAACGACGATAAGAAGAGCCTGTACTCTGCTAAGATGCTCTATGAGGGCATCTTCAAGCGTGTTTCAGTTCCTATTGTGTGGGACTCTCACCACGATGAGTTGGGTCCCCAGGATGCCTCTCCTCAGGAAGCGTTTGAGATGGCAGCAGCATCCTGGCCCAAGGGAATTCGTCCTGTGTGCCACCACTCCAACTCCAAGAAGCTGTTCGAGGACAGCACCGTTGCAGAAAACGCTCACAGCGACTTTTACTTCAAGCCGTTTCCTAGTTTTGCGCAGGGCGTCGACGTTGTCCTAGAGGCAAAGGCGAAGGAGCGTGCGTTGTTCAAGTACAACAAGGACTTCAATCATATCTGAGAGGCTGCAACATGGATCTAGACATTCTAGTTGAAACTTGCACTGAGAAAGACTACCTTCGTCTCACACGTGAGCTCGAGAGACTTAAGCAGGAACGCGATGAGCTGTTCACAGGATGTAACAGACTTATTCGAGAAGTAAGGCATCTTCGCTGCGTAATGGTTGAGGCAGCAAGTTCAATCGATGCATCAGCCGAGCCGCATCTCTTCATGCATCTCTCTGGAGAGGCAGACTTTTTTGTACACGATGGATGTAATCCGTATCCAGAAAATGATGATCATGTGAGTGATCAGTATGCGGCATTTCTATCGAAAGCCTCTAAGTCATCAAGCAATCGATAATGATGGTACTTTGAGGAAGTGCTGGATATAATAGAAGCAAGAATTCCGGAGGATAAAATGAGCGAAGAGATCTCTGTTTATAATAGTGACTATAAGACTGACGATCCAAATTGGTGGAAGCCTTTTAATAAGTCACTTCAGGCAGCAGATTCTGAGGTGTATGTGAAGATTGTGCAAATGCACGAGCACGCAATTCAGCCCACTTATCAGACGAAGGGCGCCGCAGGAATGGACATTCACTCTGTTGTCGATCTAACAATCTCTCCTGGAAAGACTGCCTTAGTTCAGACAGGCATCGGATTGGGAATTCCTGATGGTTATGAAGCACAGGTTCGACCCCGATCGGGACTCGCATTTAAGTACGGTGTGACTGTGCTAAATGCACCAGGTACTATTGACTCTGACTACAGGGGTGAGGTGAAGGTTATCCTCATTAATCACGGAGATCAGGAGTTTATTATTCGACGAGGAGATCGCATCGCGCAGCTAGTGTTCTGTCCAGTCAACCACGCGACGCTTATTGTAACTGACCGTCTTGATAGCACAGACCGCGGCGCCGGTGGCTTTGGATCAACGGGCAAGTGATGACTTATCAGAATCGAATTGAGCTGTACAAGGATGTCGGTGACAATATTGGCGCTGTTGAGTATGTCCAGCACATGGGCACAGACCTAACTGTTGTCAACAGCGCGAGGGTGTCATTCGGAAAAAGCAAAGATGAGCTTGATGAGCGTGACGAGAAGCTCATCAAGTACCTGATCAAGCACAGACACACATCGACGTTGGAGCACAACAATGTGACGTTTAGATTCACTGTGCCACTCTTCATCAGGTCACAACACCACAGACACAGGACCTGGTCTTTCAATGAGGTATCGAGAAGATACACTGAGGAGAACATCAGGTTCTATGAGCCCAATGAGTTTCGAACGCAGCACGAATCAAATCGTCAGGCATCAAACGCTGATCACCTAATTAACCCTCAGATCTCGCACGGGCACTCTTCCGTTGATGCCCGTGCTGCATACGTTGAGCACAATAGGTCTTCAGTACAACTCTACAATGAGCTGATTGACGTGGGTGTGTGTCGAGAGCAAGCTCGAGGTGTTCTACCCATGTCACTATACACTGAGTACTATGGCACTGTGGATCTCTCAAACTTGCTGAAGTTCGTAGATTTAAGGACACACGACGGAGCACAGCAGGAGATTCAGGTGGTGGCTCAAGCATGTCTAAAGATTGCTGAGGATCTGTGGCCTGTTACTGTGAGAGCTTATCGGGAAGTCAACGGTTTGTCTTCAACCTGATACAAGAAATTTACAGGGAATCTGTTCTGATGCCCCATATTTTAGGTGAGCGATGCTTCGCGGACTTTTTGGAAATAGATATCTAAGAGACAGGAACGAGGAAGTGCTGAGTGCGTTGATTCACGCAGTCGGCTTCGGCCTATTTTCTGCTGCGACAGTTGCTCTCTACTTTCTTGGATCGTCATATGACTTGTTTCACACGACAACAGGACTAGCATATGGCATCACACACTCATTCGTATACGCGGCATCAGTCGCCTACCACTACGCAGAGTATCCGCCCCTCAAGACACGCCTCAGGGTCTTTGACCAGATTGCAATTTATGCTGCAATTGCCGGTGCGTACGCTCCTGTTCTTGCTCATGCTGTTGACGTCCCTTGGAATATTTTTCTTCTCTGTCTTCTTTGGATTGCTTGCATCGCTGGCATTGTCTACAAGATCAAGAACTCGAATCAGCCTGAGAGAGGATCACTCCTGACCTACATTGTCTTTGGGTCTCTCTGGTCTCTTGTGATTTTCTTGTATGATTCTGCACAAATCATTGCATCACGACCCTACTTTTTTGTGAGTGGTCTCTGCTTTGTCGTAGGACTCGTATTCTACGTGTGGCACTACAAGCGTTACTTTCACACGTACTGGCACGTGTGCGTCCTTTTGGGAAGCATTATACACTTCTACGCAGTGTGGACCTACATCATCCAGTAGGATTTGTAAACTCATAGCAGTCGCGTCGTATCTTAAAGTATGCGACGTGAAGCTTGAGCGATTTCTTGTGTGCAGCCATTGCAGTCTCTAAGTCGACATCAAACGGAAAATTTCTCTTAATATAGCCCCACAGATATTTCTTCGCGAGTGACTCAAATTCTCCGATTGATAATGCACACATCGCGGTGTTTGAGTAGCTGCATATCTCCTCAACTCGAGCATCAATCTCACCTGGAGACATTAGGTGATTTTCAGGATTTGCATCTTCATCTTCCAGCGGATCGCTATCGATGTTCCATATTATGAACTGTATTGCGTGACGCATCTCATGGACAATTGAAGCAACAATCTCTGCCCTTAGAGATTTTATGTCCCTAAAATCTGTGTGCATGTATGATGTTACTTTTATAATTGCATTTCGCATGATATCGGGATCATCTGCCACAAGTGTGTATGAGTCAACCTCAAGAGACAAATTGGAGGATGATGCTTTTATCTCTATGTCGATCTCAACATCCTGCATTTCTTCAATTGGAATTTGAGCCCCCTCAGCATCACACACTATGTGGAGACTAGATGTGTCGTCCCAAACTGTGATGTCTATTGAATCAAACTCTATGTTTACTGTGAAGCTTTCGCTGACAGGCATTTGAAGACGCGCTTCATAGGCAGCAACGCATATGTCAGCAATATACTCTGCTGCTCTGCGTGTGTAAGTGTGCCCGTGATTAAGCGACATTTTCTCATTTCTCCCAATCTCGCACTGTTGTCTATAAATATCCCGTTGCGACCCAACACTAGCGTCTTAATCTAAAACCCACTGCCGAAGACACACAGATGATCACCGTGACACTTTCTTAAATTTCATGATTAAACAATCAGCGGTTAAATTTCAATCATCCTGCATTATTCTGCGAATAAAGTCGTGTAAATTTTTGCTGAATGTTGTATAGTATGAGGAGGAAACAATGGGAACATCACTAAAGAAGATTGATAGAGCATCTGATCTCAAGAAGCGCAAAGAACTGAGAAAGTCGCTTAAGAACGCTGCACGTCACATTAGCACAATGCCGAAGCAGTGCAGTGCATGCAAACAGCAGTTTGATCCTGCACAAGAGGGTGCATTAGACTCCTGGCGTGTGAGTGTTGGTCCCGAAGGCACACACATTCTCTGTCCTGACTGCTTTAATGCTGCAGTTAAGGCAAATCCAAATCTAATCAACCAGCAAGCCTGATCACATGAAGTGCTTCAAATACAGCAACCGTCCAAAGTCATACATTACTGTCACCACAATCGATGATCCATACGATGACGGATCTGGAAAGGTTGTATCTATTGGGTGCACTCTCAAGGCTGACATGCAGAATCCCACATGGAAGGTTCACGTTCCTCTAGACCTCGCGGTGTCTGTTGGGCAAGAGCTCATCAGGCTTGCATCCCTAGAGAGGGAGAGGTCTGAGAAGGCTGCAAAGGTGTCACCGATCAGAGCTGTTCAGCGTCGTGATGTGATTGAGGCTCGCATCGATGTAGCACCACAGGTAGAGCAATCTGCTGAGGATGTGAAGTCTGCGTCTGATCTAGCAATTGTGCAGGGCAGAGTGATCAAGCGATCGCGAAAGGCGGCTGAATAAATGCAGAAGAAGAAGTTCGATGTCGTTGTTGATCCGAACGTAGTTCAGGAGCACGAGGGGTTCAAGGTAGGCCAGGAGGTCTACTGTCTTCGATTCCCTGACAAGCAGACTAGTCGTGGTATGATCACCGACATTCACCTCGACGAGAAGATTGGGGCGTACCACACTTTCATCTGTGACATCACTGGTCAGTTCAGGAAGGCTCTCTTTTCCGACACTGTGTCAACTCCCACGCCGAAGATGAAGTCTGCTGTTGAGAAGCTCATTGCGAAGGTGAAAAAGCAGGATCAGGCTGCTGCAGACAAACGCAAGGATAAGTAATGCTGACGGGCGATCTCGTTCAGGCCAGAAAAAGTCCTGCTGAGATGGGTGCTTTGGGTATTATTCTAGAAGTCGATAGAAACTTCTACAAGATTCCCAGACACATGGATCGAATTCACATTCTGTGGTCGAGTGGCTCAACAACAGCAGACCCTGCCTCATACGTGATTCTTGTTTCACGTAGTGCTGATCACATTTCGTCAGATGACTGACTACGATCTACCCACAAAACGCTGGCAAGATATTCAGCTTGAGAGCCCATCATTCCTCTCTGTGGGAATGAGGGATCCCATCGAGTTTGCGAGATGGAGAATCCATCAGAATGTGCAATCAGGCCTCGATGAGTGCAGCTTCTTTAGGCAGACAGGCCGCACGTATAGACTGGCACTTCGAGTTCTTGATCACGCATACAAGAATGAGACGTGCATCATCTTCTTTCAAAGTAAGATGATGTCTGAGAAATTCTTTGATCTGCTCGTAGACTGGGTCGATCAGCTGAGTATGAGATTTGAGCCGCAGCGCTTGAGTGGAAAGGGTTTATTCCTCACATCAAAAAAGGGTGGTGTCAGGGTGACAATCACACACCTCACTGTGTTTGGTTTGAACAGGGACAGCATGTTTAGGGGCACATCCTATGACTATGTCTACTTTGACAATGAGTTTCTTGATGCTCACGTTGATAGCAAGTCACCCATGACTCCCGTCTTTTCTGACATCGTAGAAGTCTCAGCTCGCCTTCTCACGAGAAGAGATAGAGGTAGACACGCTGAATGCATCTTTGATATCTCTGGCAACACGTGGAGACCAGGCGATCTTTTTAAAATGCCGAATCTTTCCGCTGTGGGAACCCTGATCGACTTAAACAGGTCCGGGTGCATACCTATTAGTCTCACAGTCCTATACAATGGAGACCTAATAAAAATGCCATGGGATGCGTGTGACGTGCTGTTGAAGACAACTGATGTGTCTTGACGCACAACAACAAGAGAAACTTATGCGAGAAGGAAAATTATTAAACCTCTATCCGTATGTCGCTGCACTTTTAGTTCTGTGGTGCGACGCGTGCTCACCTCGTGAGGTTATCAAGAACAGCTTGAACGAGGATGAAGACAAGACGGTGGAGGAAGTTCTTTATGACATCGCGCCAGAGTTCCTGATGTGTGATAATCCCACTGATGAAGATGAGGCGCATCCTGTGCGTCAGGACCTTCAACTTGCATTGGCACGGATTTGTGTGAGTGAGTCGGGATTTCAAGTGAGGACCAACGATTGTCTCATGATCTACCACACACTCAGGAATAGATCGAGCACTGGTGAGCTCACAATGGGAATGATGCGTGCTTACTCGCCGCTCAGCTTCAACCTCGAAAGGTCAGATGGACACCGATGGGTGGCTCACCTCAATGCGAGGTTCACAGAGCCACAAGGCTGGAGTGAGACTGTGCCATTTAGCTGGTACGCGAGAAGGGATGATTGGATCGCTGTGTATAATTTTGTGGGTGAGATGTTGGCCAGTGATCTCACACCTCCTTGCACACTTCCACCACACCACTGGGGTGCGAGGGGCTTTAGACGTCGACAGCTGCTCTCTGAGGGATGGATTTTGTCTGAGTGTGGTGAGACCCTCAATGATTTCTGGACAGTCCCATCTCGCCTCGAGGGTGAGGAGCGCATGTGCACACATCCAGATTCTTACTGTAGTATTGATGACGAGGATGTGTAAAGCATCCCCAAGTGTGGTATAGTCTTAACTGAGAGGTACTACTATGAAGGAAGCGCTGCAGAAGAAGCTGTACGAGAAGTATCCAAAGATTTTCGCCCAGAAGGACATGCCCATGTCTGAGACGTGCATGTGCTGGGGCATCTGTCACGACGATGGGTGGTACAACATACTCGAAACTCTGTGCGGAAGCATTCAGCACCACATCGACTACGAGAACTGCGATGGCAAGTACGAGTCGATGAGAAAGCACAAGTCGCCTAAACCAGACGGCACATGGGCGCATGTCCCACAGGTGGAGGCGACGCAGGTAAAAGAAAAGTGGGGTGGACTAAGATTCTACTACGCGGGTGGCGACGAGTTCATCCGTGGTCTTGTCTCATTCGCTGAATCAATCTCCCTCAAGACCTGTGAGACGTGTGGTGCACCAGGCAGGCAGACAAAGAAGGGTTGGGTGAGGACAATGTGTAACCCATGTGCTGCAGCCGCCCAGAAGGAGCTGATGGGAGAATTCGAAGAAGATTCTGATGAGTGATATCTGGTGCGAAGATGTGTCCTCAAGTCGGTGATCTCATATTTCCAAAGTCAAGAGAGGGAAAGCTGCTTCTGCAGATGAGGTGTTTAAATGGAGAGAGCACTACTACAGGACTTGGTCTTGTGGTCGATGTTCGATATCCCATGCAGAATGACACTAGTTGGACTGATCACTGTGTCATGTGGCTTGACTCTGGCGAGATAACAATTGAGTGGGGCGGTGACTTAAAGGTATTTAGTAGGCCTGAGTAAACATGAATCCCTGGGACTATCCTCGAAGACTTCCTATTTCCGAGACACCTCCGCTGAGGATTGACGGAAGCATCTCCGTAACTCTCACACCCGGTGATCTTGTTATCTGGAAGCGCAATGAGTCAGACAGGTGGGGCGCAGGACTTGTCGTTCAGACTCATTGGGTTCTCAACGACTGGAACACACGCGGCACTGAGATGGATCACACCAAGTGGTGCTACATTCCGGAGGCACTCATCTCGTGGGCATCGGGTGATTTCACTTACACATCTCACAGTGCTGTTCGTGTTGTGAGTCGGCTTATCACTAATAAGCGAAGCGCAAAAATATAATTAGTAGTAGGAGGCTTCATATGAGATACGTTGAGCAGACGGTCGAGGAAGTTCAGCCCGATGGTACTATTGCACTTCGAAAGGTGATTGTTGCCATCCCAACAAAGTCAGATTTTCCGCCAGTAGATGAGCTAGGTATGACTATCATTTCTGTGTGGGGTGACCCAGAAGAGGAATGATTTTTTTCTAATATGTCTCTATGCTCTGCGTTGTGGAAAGTACAGGACCTTGTGCTCGTAGAGCAGCGATTCGTCGGTCAGGAAAAACCACGTCTAACTGCAGGAATTGTGGTCGATGTGAAAAAAGAAAAGTCCAATTACTGGGGTGAAAGTTTCTTCTACTACACACTAGTTGAAGGTGAGATCTTAAAGATAGGCGAGGCTGAGTACACTAAGATTGTGCGTAGAATCACTGACACATCGGAGGATTTTTGGGGAAATCTAAAAAGATAAAGATTGGAGATCTCGTCCAGGTTGTGGGCGCATCCGAGAGCACACTCAGCGGAAAGATGGGTGTTGTCACCAACGTGAGTGTATCTCTTAATCCGTCTTGGGTCTCACACGATGAGTCTGTGTACGAAGTTCTAATTGAAGGCATGCGTCACACTATTCACAGCAGCGCTAGAAATATCAGACTTGAGGTCCTATAGACTTCCGTGTACCATAATTAAAGCTAAAATCTCGTGGAGATAAAATGAAGATCGATGGAAAAACACTTAGACGCCTCATTCGTGAATCGATCAGGCACAACTTAAGAATTTTATCTGAGGGTGGAAATGCTTTCCCTGAGGAGGTCAATTCAGCGGTTCCCAAGGCATTCCTTGAGACAAACATCGAGAACGCGCTAAAGATTGCTGGCCTCGGTGACATGAAGTACGAGATTGTAGGCAGCAAGAATAAGCCCTACTTCGGCGACATCGATGTTGCTGTCGATGAGGATGCGCTCCGAGAGATTATCGGCATCGATAAGACTGCAGACATGAAGCAGGTCTGGGCTGCACTCGATGCCTACGTGAAGGGCACAGGATCTCCTGGCCATAAGATAATTCCTGGGCTGAGTCAAGTACACCTCCTTGCGCCTCTCATCGACGACAAGAGATCGCAGATGAACGCTGTTGATCGAGAAGGGGTCGACCTTGGAACAAAGGGTATGATTCAAATCGATGTCTTCGTGGGTCATCTGGGATGGATGAGCAGTACATCTTCAGGTTCGCCGTTGGAAAGCAAGTACAAGGCAGTCTACAGGAACGTGCTGCTTGCTTCTATTTTTAATAACATTCCAGTCGAGCCAACACCCGAGGAGATACGCACGTATAGTAAAAAGCTCCCAGGTGTTGAAGTAAAGAAGCGATTTCTCGTGAATTTCCGAAAGGGAATGATCGAGCGCCTCTACTACGAGGAGAAGCTTGGTAAGACCGGCAAGCCTGTAAAGAATCCCACGAAGGTCACCCTCGAGGAGCACATCGTCTCAGATGCGAACGAGCTGGCCCAGTACTTCCTGAACGGCACGGCATCTTGGGAAGACATGAACTCCTACGAGAAGCTCATGGATCTAGTGATGGGAAAGAAGTTCAAGTATCCCTCACTCCGCTCAAAAGTCATCGATGACTTTAAGTCAGCCCTAGGTGACAATCCCGTCCCATCTGGGCTTTGATATAAATTCATCTAGGAAATCAAATGAGAATAAGCGAATCAAATCTTAGACGCGTGATTAGGCAGGCAATCACAGAGATGTATGACGGTATTAGCACAATCCAACAGGATCCTGAAACAGTTAAGAAGTCTATTGAGATGTTTTTAGGAACGTCGAGCGCTGAAGCAACTCCCGTCACAATAAACGGAAAAGATGTGTCCATCCTTCCTAGAACTGCTGGAATTGGTAAACGTAGTGACACTGCTATTGTCACTCATAGCAAGAGTGAAATTGACATTTCAGGAGAGATTAAGTTCAATACAGACCGCAAGTACTATATTGAACGGGAACAGGGTAACGTCAAGATACCAATCTTGTCGTTTAGTCTCCGATGAAAAATCGGATGCTGTTAAATAAATCTGTTCACCTGTACATTTAGATCTTTGAATCTAGACTTATGAGGCCGCAGATCGCGGCCATAATCAGGATCTAGAGATGCATATTTGTCACGAGGAGATCTTGGCACTTCTCAGTGTCATTCCCTTTGTCACAGCATGGATTCCACGTGTGCGTGCTTTCATTCACACGAAGACACACCGGTGTGTGCATGACGATTCAGTAAAAGCTGTCGCCAAAGAATAAATACATTTGATCACATCAGGATATGATGTGTCAGCCCTAAGTTAAAGGGCATAACTAGTAAAAGTAATAGAAAGGTAATTTGTATGAACAAGTTTGCTGTTGTTAGTCTTCTTAGCGCGCTTCTAATTGGTTGTGGTCCCACTGCTGAGACCGATGCAGGTGTGGAGAGCGTTGCTGCCACTGAGTCTGCTGCTTCCACGACCGCCGCAACTGTTGAGGCTGTCTCGGCTGCCGCTTCTGAGGTCTCTGCTGCTGAGACCGCTGTATCATCAACTACTGCCACGGTGGAGACTGCTGCTTCTACGACGGCAGCAGCGACGTCTGTCTCGTCTGAGTCTGCTCCTGCCGCAGCGGCACCTGCTGTCTCTGTCACAGCGCACTGATAGTTCATTAATAATTCAGTGAGGATGAACGGCGCCCATGAGGCGCCGTTTTTCTTTGGAGTTTCAAATGTCAAAGAAACGCAGAATAAGTCGAAGGCTAATTGTTGGAGATCTTGTATTTGTCGGAATGCTGTGGAGCACTAGTGAGTCAGACTGGGTTGATTCTGATGCAGTTGGAATTGTGATGGAATTGAATGACAGTGATGAGCTGGAAGGGATGAAGATAAACAAGTGTAATCCAGAATACACTCTTGTGACTGTCCTAGTTAATGGAGACGTTCTTGAGGAAGAGTACTACGAGCGTGATCTCAAGCTTATAGAATAAAGTTGATATGATGTCTCTCGTAGAAGGCGATCTTGTCAGGATACTCAATGAAAACAGCATTGAGGTGGGCGTCGGAATCTATATACGAACACACGTTCCTGGAGAGGAAGGTATAGGATACGAACAGCTCAAGAAGGAGTCTGACATCCTCGAGCCTGGCTCAGAAGGTCTATTCTACGCTCTGCCCCAAATGTGGCACAACTGCGTTTTCTACAGTGGCCACCTCATTAATCTGAACACCAACATCTACACTCTAATAAGGATAGAACGCTCAGATTCGTAAGATCTTGTCACATATTTATGTGTATGAGATTTATAACTCTCTTGATCTCTCTTTTGATGTTTGGATGTGTGAATGTGAATGCCGTCTCGACTTCTGAAGCGCTTAGTCGAGTGGATGAAACAAGTGAAATTCAAGCCCCTATTCTCAGTGAGACTTTGATATATGATGCACCTGCTGGTCTTGAGATCGATCAGGATCTCATAGATCCTCCCGCAGGATACTTCGCAGAGTGCACTTGTGAATACACAGCATGGCGCGAGCGTGGTCTGATGTGTCTAGGGTTGCAATGCACACCTGAGTGCAGTCCAGAAGTAACTGCTTGCAATGAGTCAAGACATGCATGCATTGCAGAAATGTGATGCAACAGGAGAAGCAGTTGCTACCAAAAAGCACATGGCCCATTAAGCCGTCATCTGAAGAAGTCGAGCAAACCCTGCGTGCCGACATTCCAAAAATAGGTGAGCTCGTTAGAATAATAACTGACAATAGTGTTGGAATTATGATGCACACAGATGTCATTGGAAAGTCAGGCCTAGTCATAGGTGTTGATGACAGCATGGGTGTGATTAGAATTCTTGTTCACATCGGTGATAGACAGCTTCTTCTATTTCCAGACATGCTAGATATTATTCATAATTACCACGAAGATGATGACTATTGACTTACAAATTAATGAATAAGATGCTGTAGGATTTTACGCGCATAGTTATAGCAAGCTGATTCATTTTGGGGTAAATTAGAATGGCAATAGTCTACAGGGGATGGAATGGATCAGGCTTTGTGTACTGGAATGACACAGACACGGAGCCTGGAGGTGTCACAAACATAGCAGTTGTGCGTGCACCACAGCTTTCATCAGTGGGTAGTGTAGCGCCTGATGTGAAAGTGATATTGAGAAGTGATGCCATTGTTTCAGGAAGTGTAGAGGTAACAGGCACATTCTCTGTCACAGACTCTGCACGATTTACGAGCGGTCTCTCAGGATCTCTCACAAAGTTGTCTGACGGCACTTCTTATCTTATTGCTGGATCAAATATCACAATAGCATCATCATCGAACGGTGCAGTGACAATTAGTGCAACAGGCGGCGGCGCCGCGGGCGAGATATTTTGGCAGTCAAGTGTATCAGACTCTATTTTCACCACAGGATCAGTCAGAATAGGTGACTACGGAACAAATAAGAGTCTGAGAGTCAATGGCATGAATTTGACTCCCTATAGCGGAAGTCAAACTATTGCAGGCAGCACCACTTCAGATGTTGTGATTCTAGATCTCTCTGGAACACTCTCAAATAATCAGTACGGCAGCTTCAATATTGATGTTGTGGCCTCGACTGAAGGCATCACCAATATGACCCAATTGGCTATAGGCAAGTGGAAGCTCTCTGTGTCGATGGTAAAGTGTGGTGGAAACTTTGAGATGGTAGGTGTGACTGAATTAGATGGTCAGCGCTTTGCAGGAGGCAGCTCCATCGACAACCCATCACAGTGGTATGTTGATGTCAACAGCTTTGGATCTCTGTATGCCAACACAGGCGGCACTCTCAGCAACACAACTTGGGGTGCAATTGTGTTAAAGCAGACTGTAATAGATGTCAACTCTGGGTCGCTGCTAGGATAATTATTCTTTAGTTTACAAATTTATTTTGCATGCTCCATAACATACTTACTTGAGGGCCTTACACAAATAAATTGTGTGGTCCAGTCTGTATTCCATAACAGGAGAAAGAAATGGCAATTAAAAAGAGGTTTACACACCTCAATCTGACTGGATCTAATCACAGTCAGCTGGACGCTGAGAAGGCCCACATAACAGGCACACTCGGCGTTGGAGGAGTTGCGACATTCAACGCTGGGTTGTCTGGCTCACTGACACGTCTTGTAGACGGCAGCTCTTATCTAGCTGCAGGTCCAAATATAATAATCACGTCTGCTTCAAATGGGCAGGTGACAATTGAATCGACTGGCGCAGGAGCAGCTTCACCAGAATACTGGAGTTCTACAACCGCAGCAGCTATCTTTACAACCGGTTCTGTGCTTATTAGAAGCAATGACGGCAGCGGGACGGATGCGGCATCTGATTATGGAACTGATCTATTCTTCTTCGTATCAGGAACACTGCGAGGCTTTAATCCATCTGGAATTGATGTTGCTGCATTTGGCGGTGATTTGGTTGTCTCTGGTGGTATGAGAATTGGTGACGGCGAGGGCGGTGGTCTATTCGTTTCTGGTGGTATTACCGTAGGAAATCTAGGCATCCCTGGAGCGTCAATCACTGTTGCAACTTCGGATGTAAATACTAACATTGATATCAACAAGAGTGATGACAAATCAATCTCAATATCAAATAATAATTTTTCAACCATTTCAGATGATATCACAATTTCGTCTGGCACAGTTGTTATACGTGAAAATTATCAATATGGTACAGAACGCCCAGTTCTTACGTTAGATGCAAATACCATTGCATATACAGTAAGTGCCGGTGGCGTTGCCGACACATTAGGAATAACATCTGCTGGAGACATTACTCTTGATGCCACAGATAAGATATTCGTATCTGCTTCTAATGGAATGTATGTTGGAGCAGATACTACATTCAATGCTGGACTATCTGGTTCTCTTCAAAGATTAGCAAATGGAACTTCATATCTAGTCGCTGGTCCAAACATAATAATCACATCAGCTTCAAATGGGCAGGTGACAATTGAATCGACTGGCGCAGCAGCAGCAATAAATTACTGGGATTCCGCGTCTTCAGGATCAATATTCACAACTGGATCTGTAGCACTTGTTGGAAATGACTTTGCGACGAAGAACGAGGCTGCGGACTACGGTACTGATGTCTTCTTCTTTGTATCAGGAAACATAGCCGGTGTAGGATATGCAGGAGTTGCAGCCTTCGGCGGTGATGTTGTTATGTCTGGTAATCTCAACGTTGCAGGAACAGCGACAGTTGCTGATCTTCTCGCTATTACACAGAACCTCGAGGTGGGAGGAACACTCGCAGTAACAGGAAGCTCGGAATTTCTTGGTGGACTTTCTGGTTCTCTCACACATCTAACAGACGGTTCATCGTATCTTATCGCAGGCGCTAACGTTACGATCACATCCGCATCCAACGGAGCGATCACAATCGCAGCAACAGACACAGTTGGACCAAACTACTGGACCGAGAATGGACTTAATGCAATTGAGACCACAGGATCTGTAGGCGTAACCAGCAATCTTACTGTGGGTGGATTTGTTACTGCATCTCTTGGGTTCTCTGGCTCATTAACGAACTTAATAAACGGTAGTTCTTATCTTGTTGCTGGCACAAATGTCACAGTCACATCCGCTTCAAACGGTCAGGTGACAATCTCAGCAACAGACACAGTAGGACCAAACTACTGGTCCGAGACAGGCCTAAATGAGATTGAGTCAACGGGATCTGTGGGTATTTCCTCCAATCTTACTGTTGGTGGATTTGTCACAGCTTCTCTAGGATTCTCTGGTTCACTCACGCAGCTCGCTGACGGTTCCTCCTACCTCATCGCAGGCGCTAACGTTACGATCACATCTGCATCTAACGGCGCAATTACAATCGTAGCAACAGACACAGTAGGACCAAACTACTGGTCTGAGACGAATCTAAATGTCATACAGACCACAGGCTCTGCTGACATCGTAGGACAGGGCTCTGCTGTAGGCACAATTCGTCAGGGAGGACGTAATAAGCTTCGTGTTGGCGGTCTAGACATGACGCCCATCACAGGTACAGCAAGTACATCAGATCCCGCTTATGTCGGAGGTAATGTATCTGTAGTTGTGAGTGGAAGCATTTTGAGCGCTTCTTTCGGTGTTTGGAATCCAGCAGCAGATGATGACCACGTGCTTCATCACCACATAAGCATTGTCGCAGGCGGTCAGTCAAACACAGACTCATCAAAGAACTATTTTACTGCAAACTACGCAGTGACTTCAAAAATAGCTTACAGCACAGGAGTTCAGACAGTTATTGCAGCAACTGAAATTACTCGTGATGCAATAGGACCATATGCACAAAACTGGGACGTGAATTTCAACGACAACTGTGATGTGACTGTCACAGGAACGCTCGGACCCACTGGTGTCATAGTTCAATGGCATGTTCAGAGAACAAAGGAGATGTCGATCGGATTTGGTTACGGTGTGATAACCTGATCCTAGAACGCTCTTTCTAATTTCAAGGCACGGATTTCTAACGGAATCCGTGCCTTGATACTTATCGATACGTTATTTCTATCTAAGTGTATTAGGGCCAATATTTATAGCAGCGAGTAATACAACATGTCAATAAACGAGAAAAAAGCACTTTATATTGATGGTCCCGGCCCAAACAAAAACAATGTGCTGCCATCGACAGCCAGCTTTACTGGCTATGATCTCAACACACAAAACTTTATTTACTATGATGTGAGCACGGACGCATGGAATCAAGCGTCATCTGCTTCAAATCCACAGAAATATTGGCAATCAGATATTAATAATCAAATTTTTACAACCGGTTCTATAGTTGTTAGTGGAAGCGTTATTCTTGGTGATGCTGCATCTGATGTTGTTTATATCTCTGGAAGTGTGACAGCTTCTAATGGACTTCTTGTTAATGGAAACTTAAACGTTAATGGCGGCGTTGTAACATATGGTGGAACTACTGTAGACGGTGGAACCATTGTAGGTCAACAATTTGAGGATACTGATACTTCTGGTAATAGCTACGGTCTTGTTATCAAGAATTCCGGAACTGGTAACGGTGTGCCCTTTTTGTCCTTCGTTCAGGGCGCTACTGTGGCATCTGGATTTGCAGGAGGAATTGGAGGCTGGACCAAGGCTCCTTCAAGTGGATACATACCGGGTCTTAATCTATCTTTTTATAGTTCATACCCAAGAATTGGTATTAGAAATGCGTCAGCAGCTACAAACATTGCAACATTTGATGCAAATGGTCTTCAAGTTACAGGATCCGTAAACGTATCCAATGGAGTTAAAGTTGCGGCTGGAGGTTTGCAGGTTGCCGGAATAGTTCCAGGTATAAGTGCGCCATACAATGACACTCCTGTGATTATTGATTTAGTGTCAGGTCAAACGTATGGTCCAGTTATTAGAAGTGTGGCAGGACAATACAATTTTGCTGCCTTGTCACTTGATCAGAATGGAACTTATCTTGGCGGCATATACGGCATAGAAAATGATCCTGGAGGTTTTGGTTACGTTGATGGTGTCAACATATATTCTGCCGGCGCCAGTAGAAAAATTAATTTTAATGTAAACCAAGTTTCGGTTGGAAGATTTACATCTAATGGACTTCAAGTCACCGGTTCAATTAATGGTTCATCCACAATCACCGCAACAACTGGTTTTTCTGGTTCGTTGACAAGATTGACAGATGGAACCCCTTATCTTCTTGCTGGACCAAATATCACGTTAACAACAGGATCCAAAGGTGAAATAGCTATAAGCGGAAGCGCCAGTAGCGCAACCGGAAAACAACACCTATCAGGAAAAGAGATTGTTGGGAGCACTTCTCCTATCATGACCAGCCAATTTGCATGGATACCATCAGACTATACTGGTCTTTCCTTTATTGAAGTAAGAGCAATAATAGCTACAGTCGGCACAGCAAATCTAACAGGAAGCCTGCAAATATACAACTTGACTTCAGGAAGTTATGTAGATTTGATAAATACACCAACTGTGAGTTCTTACTTCACAGTCACAAGTTCATCTCCAACGTTTATCACTTCATCTAATCTACTGAGTGGTATTACAAATTTTGATAACACTTCAAATTCAATTTATGAGGTGAGAGTTTCGGGTTCTACAACAGATAACGTGATTGTTGGCTCTGTAGAACTAATCTTCAGATAAGATATATTTCGGGGTAAATATTATATGACTATATTCTATAGAGGCACGGAAAGCGGAAAATTTATATATTGGGACTCGACCCAAACAACGCCAGGTGGCGTGACAGACATCATAATCATTGGCAAAAATCCAGCAGCAGGATTAAACAAAGAGATGCAGTATAACTCTGATGGAAATACTGCCAGTGTCAGTAAGTTACTATTTGATGGTACTAATCTTCAAGCAACTGGAAGCTTCTCTGGAAGTTTTATAGGAACACATTCTGGTTCTTTGACGAGACTGACAGACGGCTCTCCATATCTTCTTGCAACTGGATCCATAACTCTATCTACAGGATCAAGCGGTGCGGTCACAATAGGAACATCGGGAAGTATTCCTGTGACAACATACGGCTCTTGGACGCCAGCTTATATTTTCTCAACAACGAATAGTCAAACATATGGATCCAGAATAGGGACATACTATAAGGTCGGAAAAATGGTTGTAGCACAATTTAGTATTACCTTGACTGCAAATGGTGTTGGCAATATAAGCTTGATTAATTTGCCATTTGTTAGTCAAACAACATTAAATAACGCAGGTTCAGTTCAAGTAAGTTATTTCCAGAATATCAATAGTGGTGGAAATAGGGTCACAAATATTACAGGACAAGTTTTATCTAACTCAACAACTTCTAGCTTATATTATGTTGGAAGTATTGCATCTAACTCTTCTCGGCTAACTAATAATAATTTTACCGCTACAACTAACTTAGTGGGAACTGTCACATATATTAGCTCAATTTAAAGGAAAAGTCACAATCATATGTTCTACGATTCACAAAACACTGTAAACGTTGCAACACTTTTCTCAATTGAAAAGTATCACATTTTGTATCGTTTTAATAACGGCTACGGCGCAAGTGTAACTCAATATTTAAATTCAGATGACGTAGAATTGTCTGTCCTCACTTTTTCCAGCGAAGACATACTTGACTATGTTATAACTACGGATACTCTTATAACAACGGGTTCGTTTAAAAATTTGAAAACCATAGAGTTTCAAGATATAATGTCACAAATTGAGAGATTGGTCTGATGCCGTGTAGATGCAGCTGTCTCAGGATTGAGCAATTTTGATCTGTGACAAATTGCTACCTGTTACATCATTCTCGTAAGCGCAGTGTCGCGGATGTCATTCTGGGAACTTTGGCGTATAATTTGAACATCTTCCCTTGAGTTGCTATATTAATATTAGCACAACAGGAGACAATATGCGCAGCGTGTGGATCCTCATAAACAAGTACAAAGGCACTCCTGACCTGATTGTGGGCGTGTTCAAGACGGAGAAGGAAGCACACGCCAGAATGATGTCGAGATTCAATCGCAGCGACAGGCCCGATGTGGGAACTTACGAGATTGAGGAGCACTTTATTGAGGAAGAGTATGTTGTTCCTGACAGAAGGTGACCTCGTGGAGACAAACAAGGACTACTACGGCATCCTGCACAACGGCTTCGAGTTCAAGGAGAAGATTGGCCTCATCGTGAGAGTGAACAAGAACTTCTACCCCGTGAGCAGGGTAAGGATCAGCGGTGATCAGTACATTGTCATGTGGTCCAACGGCATTGGAAAGCATCCAGTGGGATCGCTGAAGCACGCTGGCACCTGATGTGTGTTCTGCGCCGAGCAAGGAATCCCGTGAAGTGTATAGTGGGTGATCTCGTTCGACCGAACTTCAGAACCACGCTCAACGGAGTGAACATCATGCCCAGTGACACGGGATTAGTTGTCAAAATTCTCGTAGAGGAGCATCCAGGTGGCACAGTGGGAAAGCCTGAGATCCTCTGCTTCTTTCACGGGAAGTCCTGTTGGTGGGAGGATGATGAGCTGGAGGTGGTGACCGATGAAGGTGGGTGATCTCGTCGTCTTCGACCTAGAAGTCTACAATCCACCCACTCACCTGGAGGAGCGTGTGAGGAGGGCGGTCATGATCCTTATGAAGCTTCCCTCGAAGGGATCGAAGCTGAGAATCGGTCACGTTTACGATGGCACCGATGTGTTTCCAACGTTTATGGATTATCTCAGGAGCCCTTCAGAATGAGGGTGGGTGACATTGTTCTGTACAAGCCGTTTCAGGCATCAGACAGCACTAGTCTGGGACTTGTCCTGGATGTCTGTGAGGCGGGTCAACAGCCCCTGAACAGCAGTGAGCTCTGTGCCCGCCTAGTGTGGGTCAGGTTTCCTGAAGATCCTCCGAGCTGGATCAAGGCGAGAAACCTGATCGTTGTGAGCGGAATCGAGTGACTCACGCGGTGTAAATGTTTCTCTCCCATGGTATGATAATATCATGGAGGTGTGATTGAGATGAATGAGCTGTGGGGAATAAGAACTGACCATTTCCAGCGACAGATTGGTGGATCCTTCGAGCCCGAGATCACTCGTGATCTTGTGGCGACATTCACCCTGGAGGAGGACGCACTGAAGTACGTCAAAAAGTCGGAGCTGAAGGGAGATAGGCATGTGGATATCCAGCGTGGAATGTACAGGTTCCGCAAGGAGTCACTCCTCCGAATGTACGACGACTACGAGATCTGCACACACCACGAGAACCCACGGGTAGCCCACAATCCAACGCTGAAGGTGAAGTGATGAGGCGGTTCAAGATCACGTACGAGATGGAGTGTGAACTGGATGCCGACCAGATGTGGCCGGACGGAGATGCTCCCTCAAATCCCACTGCCAAGGACGTGATCGCCCTGATCCGCCGTCACGGTGGAATCTACAAGGTGCTGGACGACTGGAACCTGCACCAGACGTGCTCAACGTGGGATGTCCACGAGGAGTCGAGTTCGCGCGATAGAAACAAGGGAGAAGAGTGATGAGAGACACGACATTCGGTACATTCAAGGCTGACACTTCAAGCGGCAAGGTTCTTGTCGACTGCTACGCCACGTGGTGCGCGCCCTGCACGGGCCAGAAGATGGTGCTCGCAGACCTGGAGCGGTCGAATCCGGAGGTGGGCATCCTCCTGGTGGACGTCGAGAAGGAACCGGACCTGGCTTCACAGTTCGGCGTCCGCGCTCTTCCGACGATCCTCGTGTTCCGGGACGGCGCGCACGTCGACACCCTCGTGGGTGTCAAGGACAGGGCAAAGCTGCTCTCCGCGCTCGAGGGCTGACCGTGCGTGTACACTGCAAGCCCGGCTCACTCTATAGGCTCGCTGGACACGAGAGACTGTGCAAGAAGAGCGAGTTCTGCCCGTGGGATCTGCAGGGAGGCAAGTGGCGTCCGCAGCGGGGCTTCATTGATGTGAAGCCCTTTCAGGATGGTCTCTTGTGTGTGCATGATCTCACGCAGAAGGGCTCGAAGTCCGGGATGGGTGTGGGGATCTTTATGGTGGGTGAGCAGTTTGTGGCAATCGGCCTCGACTACGTGGAGGAGATCCAGTGATGACCAAGTGGAAGCGCTGTAGGAAGCCCGATGATTGGTTCTGCGATGAGTGTCGTCACTGCACGGATCCCGAGTGCAAGAACTGCGGCCCGGATGGGCGCAGGAAGTGGATGAAGCACCTGGGTGATGATACTGCACTGTGCGATCAGTGCTGGCCGGCCCACCGCTCGAAGTACGAGGGTGCCCCGCAGTGAGGGTGCGCCCGAGTGATGCCAACCTCCGCCCCGGGTGCCTGTTCACCCTGGGAGATTGCCCCACACTCCACCTTGCTGTGGAAGTGAAAGTGCTGAATAACACCCCCACCCTGGATCCCACGCACAGGATCACTGTGAGCGGAAGATCAGGTGATATCTTCCTGTTCTTCTCTGATCGGGTGGAGGTGATCGGTGAAGCAGGGTGAACTGGTGCAGCTCCCACACGCTCTCGCTCCTCGTTGGATGTACAAGGGAATTCCTGCATACGGCCAGAGCACGATCACTGTGGCCACTGATTGGCGGTGGGGGCACGGAATGGTGGGGATCGTGATTGATATAGCAAATGCGCCTGGTGTGCTCTCACCTGGGATCATGTACCTGCAGGTGCTCACACCCGCTGGGCAGGTGGGATGGATTCCAGATTCATGGGCGGAGGTGATCGATGAAGCAGGGTGATCTGGTAATGTGGGATGGTCCAGCATCCCGGAGCCCCTTCACGTACCTCCTGTTGGAGAGGATGAGTGATATTTGGGATCCCAGGCTCGGGATCATGAAGGGATGGCGGGCCCTATCCTGCATGGGCAGGTTCGAGGTGGTGTACGAGAACCACATGAAGGTGTACAGTGAAAGCAGGTGATCTCGTGGCCTGGAAGAACAACCAGTTCGGCAAGGAATCAACCTACCTGGTGCTCTTCCCAGATCCTGCGCGCTCGGAGAGCTACCAATCTGATTGCTGGCAGGCGCTCTCCTGCAGGGGCAACCTGGTGATCGTGCACTCGGATGCAATGGAGGTGATCAGTGAAACAGGGTGATCTAGTACGTGTGATTCACCCTCCAGTGCATCAAACGAGCCAGTTCCACGGCCGCGTTGCAATCGTGTTGGGAGATGAGGGGATGGCAGCAGGGAACAGTGTATTCATCAAGGTGCTCTGCGATGGGCCGAGAATGATGCCTCTCCACTGGCTGCAGGTGATTTGATATGCTTGAAGTAGGTAATCTCTATTCTTGTTCTGAATACTTCCTCCTGTTGTTTCCTGATAAGGATACCGCCGCCATCGGCGTCGCGGGCGACGCCCTGACCGCCGCAATCGATGTCGGTTTCGCCTCTTATTGGAGCAAAAAGTTTGATAAGCCTGTAAGTTATTGTAATCCCCTAACCCCTCTTCTTGTTCTCTCTGTCAAAGAACAGTATATTGAGGTTCTGGCAGAAGATAAGCGGGGTTGGATTATCTATCGGGATTGGTTAGAGATTAAGGAGCTCTCATGCACCCGAGAGTAGGTGAGCTCTGGACGCTCACACAAACCCAGAGAATTACAGTGGGCAGCAATGTTGCTACCTTTCTAATCTCAGGTCCCGCACTCGTAGTGGAGATTCACTTGAACTATGATGGTGGGGGTGATTACTATAAACTCTTATGGGGAGGCAAGCTGGAGGAGATCATCGATAAAGCACCGTGGAACCATTTCGGAGAGAAGATCTCTTGAATCGACTCGACCAGATCGGTAATCTTGTGAGAATTGTGGAAGCACCCGATCAGCCCCTCTGGACCCGCCAGCTCGTGGATAGGGTGGGTGTAGTTGTACGGAACGATCGGGTAGGACACAACCGAGTTCTGGAAGTGCTAATCGAGGGCACAGTTTACAGGATGCACCCACTTGACATGGAGTCATTATGACACGTATACAGCTCTACAAGTACTCACACTCTGTCATTGACGCCACCAGGTGGATCGTCGAGAACATTACTGGATCACGCGATGACACCTCCGACGATGATATCGACATTCTCGCAGATTGGCTTAGATTGCGAATCACGGAGCAGTGGCATCCCAGCGAGCAGTCGCTCGTGAGGTCGTACGACGATCAGGTGAGGATGTTGGCGGTTGAGGCGCTCGATGTGCACGAGCGCTGGAAGATGCAGTGTGAGGAGGAAGCGAATGGAGAAACAAAGTGACATCGGTTGGCTACAATGTACCCAATGCGGAAACGGACATGAGGTCCACCGCTATGAGGTCGAGTTGGGAGACTACGTGGACCGTCAGGCCTGCGACAGCTGCGGGTTGGGTCCGATGCTGATTGACTGGACCTATCCCGACGGACCGGGCTGGAAGGCAGAATCATAAAATGACCACACACACAAAGCTGTTTGATCTCATCATCTCCCACCTCGACGAAGAGAGTGGGGACGGTGATGCACACATCGAGTGCAAGTACCAACCGAAGGAGCGTGTCGCACAGATGTTCGATGAGCACATCGCGTGTCTCAGGGTCGAGAGGCCGCACTTTTCACTGCGCAGGTTCAGCGTGGCGAAGGAGGACACAGTGATCCTCTTCTCAGATGGGAGCAACGAGAATGTCACTTTCTCTGACGCGAAGGACGAGGTTCGTCCTCCGAGCTGGGTGGGCTTATGGGTGAGGCTGTGAGGATCTTCAGGGAAAGGGCGGGCGTGATCTCACCGGGACCCTGCTGGGTCTGCGTGTACGGCGGAGTGCCCGGGTGGATGCACGCGTATGAGAGCCTGCCCAAGCTATTGTGGAGCCTGATCACGGAGTGGAAGGATGACAGGCATCTTGTAGGTTACTGACACTGAATAAAAATAAATCAATCCGGTGCAATATCCAACAGTCTGTGTTAGATTAAGACCATGGCTATCAAATCCCTACAGAAGCGCACTGGCAAGATCAAGATCGATCTCACAGGTCCCGATGGGAACGCCTACGTGCTCCTCGCCCTGGCAGGACGCCTCGGCCGAAAGATGGGCCTTACCACTCGGCAGATCGAGCTCATCCAGGACGAGATGCGGCTCGTTGATTACGAGTGCCTCCTGCAAACCTTCGACCGAGAGTTCGGTCATGTTGTTGATCTCTACCGCTGAGGAATCACATGGGAACTGCAAAGATTGAGCTGAGCAAGGCGCGCGAGCTGGCGGACCGGATCGCTGCACACATCTCCCCTGCCATGGCCCGCTGCGAGGTGGCCGGCTCCGTTCGGCGGGGCAAGCCGGTGGTGGGTGATATCGAGATCGTGGGGCTCCCGGCTGATGGCGAGCGGCTCGTGCGGCTCCTCGGTGAGGTGGGCCAGCCGATCAAGCCTGGCGTTCCCGGGGTGGTGCCCTGGGACCTGAAGGCGGATGCGAAGTACATGCGGCTCCACCTCCCTGAGCTCGGCTGCAACCTCGATCTCTTCAATGCCCATGAGCTCAACTGGGGCGGCCTCCTCCTCATGCGCACCGGATCCGGTGTGGATCCCAAGGGGAACTCCTTCATGGGCTTCACCCCGGGGATTTTTTCCTATTGGAAGAAGCTGAGCGGTGGTGGGCGAATGGTGGGCTGCCAGCCCCAGCGGCCCGATGGCGAGCTCCTGCCCCTGCGGGAGGAGCAAGATTTCTTCGATCTCCTCGGTATGGGGTTCGTGCCCCCGGAGGAGCGGGTCTCGAAGGCTGTGATCAAGAAGTACGCTCTCTGAGCGGAGGAGAGAAATGGATAACACTACACCCTGGAACCTGTTCCTCGATGATCTCCGGGATCCTCCCCCAGGCCGCGAGTGGGTGGTGTGCAGGAGCACCGAGGAGGCCCTGGCCGCTGTGGCTGCCCTGGGCATGCCCGCCTTCGCCTCCCTGGATCACGATCTGGGCGGAGAGGATACCACAATGGTGTTCCTCCGGAGGCTCGCTGCCGAGCACTGGGATGGGAGCTCCCAGCCCCCGGAGAGCACGGTTCACAGCGCGAACCCGGTGGGAAAGATGAACATCATCTCCTTCATGGATAGCTGGCGGCGGAGCAGCTCGTTCATCCAGGGCCTCGGGCCCCGGGGCGGAGAGTGAGAGATGAGCTGCAATACTGTTAGGCTCTGCCTGGGAGAGCGAAATGTGGGCCAGTTCGGCCTGAAGAATGTGGTGTGCGTGTTCGATCCGCCGGAGCACGCACGGGCAGCGTACAAGGGAACGCCTCTCACACCCGGTGAGGAGTACCTCTACCTGGGCGAGATCTCGAACATGCCTGGCCACGGAACATTCGCCACCCGCAAGGGCCAGGTGCTGTGGGGCTACCACACCGAGAAC